>JAEEGL015937642.1_pt1 | contig 16333 bp, 15 predicted proteins | sample 9134231 | NCBI WGS metagenome assembly JAEEGL01 (sample SAMN16246548, study PRJNA631951) | gut metagenome | biome: gut microbiome; feature: rumen; material: fiber-attached | host: Bos | place: Iran: Karaj | collected 2018-10
AATAATACATGAGCTTCATCTACCATAAGTACAGTATCAACATTATAATCCAAACATAGACCCCAAGCATATTTAAGTACGTTAAAGAATAATGCATTTTTAATAGTAGAATCACTATTCATTAACTCTTTAATATTGAATACCATGAAGTCACTACCTTTACGAATAGTAGTATGTCCATCGAAATAGAATTTTAATTCTTTAGTAATTGGACGTACTTTTAACTCAAGTCTTTCCATGATATCTCTTTCTTGAGTATGTTCAGTCATAGACATAAGTCTACCTTTAATAGTTGCGTATACATCACTAAATGTAGGATAATCCTGTGATGTATATTTAGAAAAATCTGTATTAAAATCAATACCAAATCTTCTATAAGTATCCTGTACTATTTCAGAAAACATAGTAAGAACATCTTCTTCTATAGAAGGATCATAATACTTCATAAATGCTTTTAAGAATTGTAAAGTTCTAGTTAAAACAGTATAACCTAAACCTTGTTTAATTTCTTCTTCATCAGCATCAATTACTATTTCAAGCGGATTAATTAATCCAAACTCTCCACCCTTACCAATATCTACAGAATCTCCTCCATAAGTACGAGTTAATTCCCTAAATTCATCTTCAGGGTCAATTATAACAATTTGACATCCATTACGAATATGTGTTCTTAAAAGTAATTTAGCTGCAGTAGATTTACCAGAACCAGATGTACCCAAAATAATCATATTCGCATTGTTTCTATTATTTTCTTTACGTATTTTATATAAAAATTGATTAAATAATATTACTCCTCCAGAGAAATCTACTCCAAGCAAAGTAGAAAGTCCAGGATCCTTAATACTATCAAAGATAAATGGATACATAGCAGCAATAGTAACAGAAGGTATCGGAGTACCAATTCTCTGTTCAATATCTTGTGGAGGGAAAACTGGAATCATAGATTTTAACACTTTTTCTTGTTCAAATCTTAAAGCCACAGCTTTCAAATCCATAGCATCCAAATAATTTTTAACATTTAGTTTCTTTAACTCTAAATCTTCTTTAGTATCAGCAGTAATCATTATATGCATTTGGAAATCAAATATTCTAGCTTGACTACTAGCAAGCATAGAAATAAAGTATTCCAAACTTTCTGCATCTTGTCTATATCTTTCTTTTGTGGTTTGATCTTTTTCATCTTGATATCTTTGTTTTAAATCAGCAACCTGTTTATTCAACATCTTTCTCATATCATCAAATGGTACTGGTATATGTTTAACAACAACTTTAATACCAGACATATTTGTTAAACTAGAAAGATATCCAGGCGAAATATATTTAGGATAAGACACAATTGTTAGAATAGTAGCATATTTATCACTAATAAAGAAATCACTACTACCAAAATCTAATCCCTTAGGAGCTAATTGACTTCTTAAACCTATACTCATACAGGCATCACCGTCCCAAACTCCGTAGTATTTCCCCCATTTAAGAAATTCTCTAAGATCAATCTTAAATCTGAATTACTAACCATAGATGCATTTAAACCTGCTGTTGCAAGACCATTTATTAATTGACGAACTCTCTTTTGAGCAACATCAACATCTTTAGTCTTAAACAAGAAATAATACTCAGTATCAACTACATTATTTCTAATAAACATTTCTCCTTTATCAATATCCTGTAAAATTAATTTACGAATTGCAGGAGTACTTGTTTCATTTAATAGTAATTGCATCTGAGACATGTAAACAGAAATATCCACAGGTCTATCAGCAACAACTAACCAAAATTCGTAATCTATAGTGTTATAGAAGTTTCTAAGTGCTATTAAAATATTATTTTGTAAATCAGGGTCCAAAATAAATATATTTCTAGGAGTAATCTTAACACCAGTTACTTTACTGTTATCACGAGTAATTATCATATTATTTTGAATGGCTCTAACTGGAAGCCAATCTTCTGTATAACCACTAGCGCTTTTTCCTTTTTTTGATGACGACATTTCTATAACACCAACCTTTCCATTTATATCTTCTTCTTTCAGTAACAAATTCATATGCTTCAATTATTACAACCAACATATTATGGTAGTAAGGTACCGGCATTACGAGGAATCCCGTAATTATTGCCGGACTCAAACATAATATTGTTACTGTCGTACTTGTTAATGGCAGGAACGCTATTAACAAGAGCGTTACAAATAATCCTCCTCCAAACAAATACAAATCAAACGGTCTAAAAAATCCTAAGATTAATTTACCTCTCTTTGTATTCGCAGGTATTAAATATTCTTCAAACACAAATATCACACACCTTTTTAACTTTTCTTAGATGCACCATAGTCAGCTTGTTGTTTCTTATACTTATCACTGCTTTCTTGACGCAATGCTTCTCCACCAGCAGCTTTAGAAGTTTTCTTAAGCTTAGAGGCAGTATGAGTAACATGTCCATTTTGATCCATCTTGTATTCTTTATATAATCCAGTACCATTAGGATCAGAAGCTCCGTTAAGAGATTCATTATATGTATCTCTCTTTTGACTATATCCATTGTCAGCTTCTTTAAATCCAGCAGCCTTAAGATCAGCAGCAGTCCATCCAGGATTAGCTTGTGCAGCAGCATCGTATCTTCTTTGTTCTGCTTCTTGATTTTCTGCCCATTGGTCACCAGCAGCATATGCTAATTCTTCTTCAATCTTAGTAGCTACTGCATCGTGAGCGTTGATAGTATGACCATCGAACACGAAATCTGCAGCAGCTCCTGTACGAGTTTCTTCAGCTAAAGCAGCAGCTTTCATACGGTTAAATTCATTTAATGAACCAGAAACTCTTGCACCACCTAATGCTTCAATTCCAGCTGTAGTAACATTGTAACCTGCACCATCTGTCTTTCCTTTTCCCTCTAAGTAAGAGAATAAGTCTTTTGCAGATTTGTCGATACTCTTCTTTTGACCAATATTTCTTGTTGCTGAATCAAAACCAGTTGCACCTTCACCTTGGAATAATCTATGTCCAGTAGCACTCATTCTACCAAATACTGTAGAACCAGATGCTCCACGAGAAATATCTGCAGCATTACGTTTATTAATAGCATCCATAACAGCTTTACCTTGATGATCCTTAGCTCCTGCCCATGCAGATGCTCCAGTCATACCACCGGCTACACCACCTGCCATACCAGCAAGTAAATGTTTACCTTTGTTATACCATTTATTGGCTTTTTCATCTCCACCACGAACCTGATCAGATAATCTACTAGCAGCACGAGCAGCATTGAATGAACCAATAGCACCTGCTCCAACAGCAGCAGCACCCATGATTTCTCCAAAACCACCAAATAAGTTGAATCCTCCATCACCTTTAAGACCCAAAGCTTGTCTAATAAATTTAGGAGCTTGTTTAGCAAATATAAATAATCCAATCCAAATTAAGATAAAGCTTAGTACTCTGATAACACCTGAACCAACATTGTTCATTGCAATACCATTTATAATCATATTTTGAATCAAATAAATAACAAAGTACACAACAGCCAAACGAATAAATAAATCTAAATAAGTTGAAGTTAATGTTTTAGTCCATGACTTAAATGCTTCATCACCACTACCTTTTGGATCCATATATGCAATCAAAGGTATTGGAGCAATAAGCCTTAATACAGCCAACTTAACAGCACGGACCGCAACCTCAATCGTAAAACTCAATAAGATAAATACAAATACTACTCCAACAATAGTTGATAAAATTGGCATATGGACAAACACATATTTTTTAGTACCAGCAAAAGAACTAACTACAGGTATTAAATTTACAAAATTATTATCAACTGTACAAGTCTCATTAACCATACTAATTATTTCTCCAGGATCAGCATCTAATCTTGTATATGCAGCTAAGACATCATTATCAATATCTTTACACATACGATTTTCATTCTTAGTTGCAGGATCTTTTTCTCCTGTATCAACTCTATCTTCCTCTTTAACTAAATTTATTCGATAGAATCCTTTCAAAACTGCCGATGTAAATATCCTAGAAGATTGTTCTAACTGCTCATTAGCATCATCACTCATAAAAGTAGATTGATCAGTACCACTACCGAGTACTAACCTACCAATCGTATTATTAGACAAAATTCTATGTTGTAATGAATATAAAGTACCAAACAATAAACCATTATTATTGATTTGTTTTTGATATTCATTTCCTCCACCTGTATTAATAGGCATAAGTATCGTAATTAATATCATAGAAGTAGCAACTCTTCTTAAGAAAGAGCCACCACCTTTATCTTTAGTAAAACTATCTGGTTCAATAATTCCACGTAAGAAAGTCATAGCTAATTGGAACATCATAAAAACTCCAAGTATTGCTTGGACTCTTCCATAAAATTGCATTATTGTTCCATCACTAAAAATATCAGCAGATGCAACATTAAAAAACAATTGATAAACGATTCCTAATAACCAGTAAGCAGGTCTATCAAGAGTAGCAAAAACTAATCTGATAAGATCAATTCCTACTGATGATGATGTATAATCAGAATCTCCCATGGATTAACCACTCCTTCTTTTTAACCTTGTTGTACAATAGCGCAATTAGAATCTGATGTCAAACCAAATATATCTAACATAGTAGCTGTTAAAGTAGGAACAAATAACAACAACCCCGCAAATATTAAACGTAAGAATAATTTTTTCCACGCCTTTGCCATTGCTTCATCATCACTTTTAGCAATTACTTTTAAGAAATCTATACTACTCAAAACAACAACTAATAACATACCAATAACCATTGCATAAGTTAATATTTTATTAAGTAACCATGCAACAGAATTTTCATCACTAGGATTACCTAATAATGAGTCACAATTCTGACTTTGATTATATTGACTATTCCAGTCTTTAATATCCCCTGTACTAGTAACAGTAGGTGTCTTCTTAGCACCAAACATAATACCATCAGAAACAGTCAATGCATTAGCACGAACTGGTACAAACATTAATAAAAATACAAAAACTAGAATACTAATAAGTATACTTCTTTTCATACAAACCACTCCATGTACATTATATCATATTAAGTATATCAAATGAAAAAAAAAATAGCAATAAATTGCTATCTTTTCTACTATTTTTAACCAGCTGCTCTCCAGCAGTTTTCCCAACTTACTGTGTCTGCATCTTTAGATCCACCTTGAGCAACCATATTCATTAATACAGAAACAAAAGTAACAACAAAGAATACAAGTGCAGCATATATAAATCTCTTAATTAATCTACTTTGGGCAGCCTTAACCTCTTTTTCATCACTAGAAATAACTGCTTTTCCTAAATCAATAGTTCCTAAAAGGATTAATAAGATTGGAATACCTAATTGAAAGATAGGAAATAATCCTTTTTTAATAACTCTTACAATTGGTAATAATCCACCACAGCTATCAATAGCACCGATTTGAAATAGATTTGCCATTACAACCACTCCTTCTTATCTAATTATAATTTATCGACATCTCTTTGTCAATTATTAACGTCTAAATAACCCGAAAATTTTTCCTGATGATGAGCTTTCTTGACTATCACTAATTAATCCCAATCTAGATAAGAAACTAGCTATAACAGAATTACGCTTTCTCTCATCCAAAGGTGGAATATTATAGAAAACTCTAATTCCAGCTTCAGACTCAAAATCAAATATATCATTGTTTTGTAATATACTTTGATTTAATACCACTTTTCTACCATTTAAAGCTTGAAAAATGCCTTTATTTTTTTGAACTAATCGATTTAATTTAATTGTACTCGGCTCCAACAAATAGACAACATCACTACAGAAAGAATCATCTTTACAATCATTTAAATCAACTAGTATTATTTTCATATTCATATATTTTTCTATAGCAAGAGATAAATCACTCTGTCTAATAGAAACCATTCCTTTTTCATAGAAAAAAGAAAAATCATTTTTATCAATTTCCATTGCTAAAACATTATCTCTTCCATATGAATCAACTAATTCTTTAAACATCATATAAGTAAGAGTTGTCGCTCCAGCAGATTCAGAAATATTACGCACTCCAATAATTACAGGATGTCTTTTTACATCCTCTTTTCTTTCTTGCGCAGATACATTTTCTATAGGACTAGTATCTACAGATTTCTTTTCTTCTCTTACAGGCTGATCAACTTTTTTATAAGTAGAAGACATTTTCGCAATATGTTCTACTTCTTTAAAAGAATTGGGTTTATTAAGTAAGTATGATACACCCTTAATGTTCGTTGTAAAATTATATATTCCAAAAGATATTAAATAACCCAAAAAATTGGGAGTACATAACTTACTACCCTCAGGAAGCAAAAATACTATTTTTTCTGGATCAAGATAGCTAACTAACTTTTCATATGTATGAAAATCATCATTTGCTTTTAAAGCAGTAACATCAATTATCATACGATTAAAGAAAAAGTCAGAAAACATTTCTCCAACTTCTAATGCAGAATACATACCAGATATCATTTTAATGATATCAATATCTAAATCATACAATTCATCTTTATGTTCGTTTGCAACGACAACTTCCATATGATCAACACCCTTTTTATTTTATCAACTTGATCCGCACTGACTAGGTTGTGACGCACTTGGATAAAACATCTTAGTATCTCCAGTAACATACATTAAACGTAAGTCAATACTAATAAAATCTTCTATAAATCTCATTACGCCAGATTCAATATCGATACGTGTAATAACACGATAATAATAACGAGGTTCCTCCTTAAAGCGATCCTCTGTATGACTGTTTTGTTCCTCTTTAATTTTATAAACACAATAACCATAGGATGTTGTATTATTAACCAATTGAGAACCAGCAGGTCTATAAGGAAGAGAAGCACAATCACGAAGACTTCCTTTAGTATAACCAATTTGTTTAGCATAATCTAATATCTCTCTTTTGCACTTTTCTCCACATTTACCATCACACTGTTCATACATTGCAATAACCTTGTTTTTCATACGAAAAGCTTTAGTATAATTAACATTATACGCTAAATAAGAAATAACTAGAACAATGGAAACAACTATAATTGCCAAAACAACTGATCCGCCAATACCTTCATTCATTAGCTAATCCCTCCAATCAATCTCTAAGTAAAATCTCCTCTGTATCTCCAGCAACCTGAAAAATATTCATACCGGTCATTCGATCTATTATAGGAAACTCAATATCAACTTGAACCATTACTCTATATACAGCAAACTTTTTAGGTCTAGCACCAGGAGCATCATAACGAGTAGTTACAGTTTTCTTATAACAAAAATATGCTTTTCCTTCAGGGCCAATAGCCTGAGTCCACCCTCTGTCTCGTGGACAACTCAGATGTCTAGGAGCATGATATTTCAAGCCTTCCGTTATTTCTTTCCATAAAGTCTCACGACAAACAGTGGATGTACCAACACCACCAGAAAGTTCTGGGGTACACCCAGAACCTTCATATCTTTCAAATGTATCAATAATAGAATTTTTTACTTTAAAGGCTTTCGTATATGAAAAGACAAATCCCAATACTCCAATAATAATTGTAAGAAATATTGCAATAAATACTAGGTTTACTATTCCTCCATACGCCTCTTTCATAAAATACTATTCCTCCTATTATCTTCCTCTATAAGTAGAAAGATTTTTCCATTGTTGATTCATTGTTCTTTGAATGTTTGGCCACATCAACCAGAAGAATGCAATAACAGCAGCAATAGCTAAAAGAGTAATAACAGTTAAGTTTAATTCACCAGTAGCAGCTTTCATCTAAAAAATCACCTATCCTTTCATATCATAATATAATTATATCAAACATCATGTAAAATAACAATAATTAGAAACGCTGTTTACAAATTAGAACATCATCATCATTGAAATCAAAATAACTATCATAACACCAATACCTGTACAAACAAGCATTATCATTGTTTGACTTTCCATATGATCTAGACGCTCTTTATACTTTGTTTCACGAGCCTTATTTTGTAAAGACGAAACCGTCTTAGAAAACATCATTAATCTCTCTTGTTTTCTTTCTTGAGAACCAATTCCTAAACGATACAAAAGTCTCATCATTCTCATTGAATCTCTAACAGGATAATTGTTAGCAAATTCCATGTAAGGGTCAACAGTTGCATCACCAGAATTAATTCTATCAATCATTCTTCTTAATCCCGGTTTAAAAATTTCAGGAGCATCTCCAATAGATTTACCTATTGCAACCGGAACAGTATAATGCTGAATCAAAATCTCTAAACTCTTCAAATAATAAGGCAACATTACATCAATTTCTTGTAAATGTGCTTTATAGTAACTTTTTAACTGCATATAAGGTAACTTAAAAGCTCCAAACCCTACAACAGCAGCTATAACTAAGTTTAAAAAGAATTGAGCATTTATTATTTCAGCTGAGTTATTACCAGATATAGTCAAAACTAATACAAACAAGAATCCTATAAAAGCCATAGTAATTCTTTTTGAATATAATTGATCTACATCTACATCTTCTCCATACCTTGCATAAACTAAAAATTGATAATCATCTTCTTTTAATGCTTCCAAATATTTTTGGTTATCAGCAAAAAATTTGTCTTTATCGATTGTATTATTATAAATTAATACAAATATAATGATAGCACCAACAATTATTATCTCCATTATTCAGCACCTACATTCTCATAATAATATTTTTCACCCTTAACTAAGAAGTATGAATTAACAATCAATATACCATGCATCAAAACCTGAACAAATCCTTGATCAAGCAATTTGATATATGTTTCACGTCCAACTAAGTATTGAACTAACATGACAAGCAAGTATAACATAATACCAAATTGTAAGAAATTTCTGTGGAAAGAAGCTCTTTCAATTCTATCACGATAAACACTTTCAACAAGCATATCGATATCTAATTGCATGTTTTCAAGTGAATCAGCAGAGTTCTGAGCACCCTCTTTAGTAATTTGTAAGAATAATTGATGCATATTTTTAACAATATAGTATGGATATAATTTACTCATATAATCAAGCGCTTCATCAATAGTACCATTATCATAACTCATATCAATCATCTGTCTAACATCAGCTAAAACAGGATCTTCTAAAACTCCAGAGTTAGCAACACCTTCAAGTGCTTTAACAAATGACTGAGTAGTACCAAATTCCATAATAGTATTAGATGTATATACTTGAATTTGCTCAAAGATAAACTCTGAATAAACTTTTTTACATCTTAAAAATGCTAAATATGGAATAAATGAAATCGCAATAAGTGCATAAATTACACTAATAATCAAATTATAGAAATACAAGTAAGAAACAGCAGCAGCAAATCCAGCAAAGATAACTACTTGCAACATATATTGTTTTACCGTATATTCTTGCCCTAACTGTTTTGTTTTTTCATGAACAACACGGAAGGAATATGGTGCGAATTTTTCATACATACCTTGTACTTGATTAACAACATATTTTCCAACATTTTCACCTTTATAGTTACGGTATAAATAAATTGCAACTACAAAGACAATGATAATAAATAACTCTTCTATGTACATATCATCACCCCAATCTATCCATCCAATCGAGCTACCGCAGGTGCATTTTGCTGTACCTGAGGTGGAACCACAGGTGCTTTAGCAACCGGTTGTTGAGCTACTTGTTGTACAGGAACTTGTGGAGTAGCCACAGGTTGTGCCTGAACAACTGGCTTTGGTTGAACTACAGGTTGTGCAACTGGAGCTGCTGGCTGAGCAGCAACAGGAGCAGTTTGTGCAACCGGAGCACTTGCTGGAACAGGGACACTAGCATTAGGTTGATTTGCAGCAAGAACTTTTGGATCAGCTGCACCCAAAGTAGGAACACCAGTAGAAACAACACTAGCACCTAATTGTACATTTCCTTCTGCAGATACAACAGGTGCAGATTCTGCTTTCCCAAGCTCTGCCCCAACTTCAGGTTGTTTAACCTCCTCATCAGGTGTAGCTCCAGGAACAGCTTTATCTTCCCCACTTTCATTGCCAACAAGCACTGGCCCATCTCCAGCAGGAGCAGTAGTAGCAGGACTACTAGCATTATTATTCCCATTATTTTCCGTTGATAACTCATCGTTAAATTCATCTTTTGCTTCCATCAAAGGTAACTCATCTGGAAGATCTTTAATAATACTTTGAATTTCTATATTTTGATTTTCAATATATTCAATTAGATGAGCAGATGGTTTACACATCATCATTCTGCCCATTTGTTTCTGATATATAATTCTAGACTTAGGTTCATTGTTATCATCAACATAAAATTCAGCAACTTCGTCCAACTCACGATGAAACTTACCATACTTTTTACTATAAAACGCCTTAATATGTACACCTAATTGAATATAACGATAAATAGTCGTTAAGAATTGGTGTACATCCAAATCAGTCTCCATTAAAGAATAAAGACGATATGGTATAGCAGATGCTTTATCAGCATGGATTGTTGACAAAATATTATGTCCTGATGAAATTGAGTTACGTACGGCAGAAACAGCTTCCGCAGAACGAACCTCGGAAAGTAGAATCCATTTCGGATTCTGACGCATACAAGTAACTAAAACATCAGAATATGAAGCAACATTATTAGTTTTCATTGCAACAATATCTCTTTGTGGATAAATCTTATCCAAGTGCAACTCTAATGTATCTTCAATTGTAATGATCTTTTCATTAGTTACAGTATGGCTTGCCAAATATTTAACGAACTCAGTTTTACCTGAACCAGTTTCTCCAGCAACCATGATATTACAGTGTCCTTGAACACACTTAATCAAGAAATCATGAATTGATTCTGTAAAATAATCTTCTTTAATTAATTTATCTTTTTCAAGACGAATCTTAGCTGGAGTTTTACGAATAACTAAAGCAATACCATTTGTAGCTATAGATTGATGTACGAAATTAAGACGTAACTCAGCAGATTCAGCATCCAAAAACGGTTTAGCATTGTTAAACGTAGTACCCATGACATTAGAACATTGAAAGGCCAACTTCTCTACAAATTCAGGAGTTGCGCCTTCAATCTCTACTCTCATAGAACCTTGAGTTAAAGAACGAATCCAAATTTGACCATTATTATCATAGGAAACGTCGGTAATATCATCATCGTCAAGCAATGAACGAAAAGGCCCAAAGTCTAACTTATCAAATATGTTTTCATTCATTTAACTCACTTCCCTTTTATTCTTTTGTTTAAATCCTATTCTCCTGTCCAATATGTATTATCATTAATCCATTGTTTTAATTGATCACTAGTAAGTTCAAGATCACTAGGTTCATCTTTTAAACTCTCATTAGTTGGAACAGGAATTAAAGTTGTATCATATGTTCTCATAAATTCAGCTTTCTTAAGCAAGATATAATATTCTTCAGGTAAAGCAAATACTATCATTGCAGGAACAAGTTCCTCATCAATGTTTTGGAAAACAGCTTTACCAGCACTATCCTTAACAGCTAATACTTCAACATTTGCAAACAGTTTACCTAACATAATCTTATCAGCATCTTGAGTTAATGCTGCAGGATTTTGTTCATTAATCTTATAAACTGCTTTTAAATAAATATCAATATAATTTCCAGGGTAAATAGCATTACCATAAGTACTCTCAACATCAACGGCTAAGTTATACAACACATATCCTTTTGGATATTGAAGAATAATATTTGCAGGCAATTGTTCTTTTTCAACAACTGCTCTCTTGTAGAACAAACTACCTTCTGGTATTACAACATCAGCAGCAGAATACTTATCGACAACCTCACCCATACTAGTGATAACATCTCCCTCTAACATAGAAGGGGGAACTTGTCTAGTACCAATCATTTCTTCTGTAATCTGAGTACCAGCAGGAATTTGCTCAACAGCATAAGGAACACTGATAGGATTAATTGAACTCTTAATACGCATTGTATATGCAAAATATAATACAAAAATTGCTAGAACCACACCAACAACAGTAACTGTATTTTTATTTTGCAAAAATTTACGAAGACCTGTAGTTAAATTTCCCATTTTTATCCTCCTTTATTCTAATTATCACCATATAATGTTCTAAGATTTTTACATTCTGGAGAATCAGCTTTTAAGTTTATTTCTGTTCTCGCATCAGTTTTATATAAAGTTTCTAGAACTGCATCATAACTAGTAGTAATAACAGCAGCTTTGTTATCTGATTCATCTCCAGTCATTCCAGGATGGAAATACATACCCGTCAACGAATCTATCTTAACACTAACTTTTGGTGGTACTTCATTAATATCGTAAAAACCAACGATATAGCTTCTTGAAGTATCAACATTCGATGCTAATCGATAAAGAAAGCTCTCAACGAACTTTTCTTTATCGATACGATATAGACCACAAGTCGTTTTATAGAAAGGATCTATAGCATCAACCATAGCAGCATCAGTTGTTTCTTTTAATAAATAATAATCTAATTCACTACCTGTAGAATAATTATTTAAAACATTTAATAAGTTCAAAGCAATCAATGCTAATAAAATAATTCCAACTATTAATATACCTTTATTCATACCTTATCACCTCTCTATTAACTTGTTAAACAGTTTCCTTGTGAATCCCATCTTACACAACAATCGCTTGATAAATAATTCTTCATGTTATTACATCTTAATGCATCATTTCCAGAACTACGTTTTGTTGGAACTTTTCTATCACTTGCGCTACCTACAGAACGAATAAATCTACTGTAATAACGACCAACACCATTTATATCTAGATAGAAATCGGAATCCCTAAATCCTGTATAATTTGCTCCACCAGAACCCCAATTATCTTTTCTAATAGTTTTCAAAGTTTCTGGAGATAAATAGAACTCATAATCCAAATTACTATCATTATATAGAGAATTAGCATGACGTTTAGCATAATTTTGAATTGCTTTCATATAAGTACTTGGATCACTCTTATAACCAGCGTTTTTATTATTAACTGCATGCTCAGACCAGTTGTATTCTGGTTCTCTTCCAGATTGATTAGAATCATGTGTAGTACCATCTTTATTAGGGAATAAATCTTTTTGATCAACAGAACGAACTACATAATTCAATCCTGGACCAGGGCAATTTTCTCCACAACTAGTTTCAGTTCCTATTGCAAAGAAACAGTTAATATTAATTTTCCAGTTAAAGTAACCAAAATTCTTTGTTTGTGCAATGATGTTATAATCAATTCTCGAATTATTTGAACCAGCATAATAATTCTTATTTAGATAACTAGTTGTTAAATACTTACTGCTTGGATCTAATGCCATTTGTCTACGATCTATAACACCTTTCTCTATTAATCTGTTGTAGTAAGCAAAGAACCATCTATCATTAACATCTGCAGCATCATTTGGTACACAGAAATTATTAGGGAATGACTTCCATGATCTATCTCTTTGATTTTCAGTATAAGATACCTCATTAGTTTTCATGTTTTTCCATGATCCTGGGAATCCCCAAGTAGAACGATATAACGCACTATTAGTATCATTATTTCTATAACATCCTTGTAATCCAGCAAAATCTATAGGGAAGTTTGGTAATAATGTTGTATTCTTTTGTCCCGCTGTTGTAGTAACTCTTGTTCCACTACGTGAAATAGTATCCTTTTGATTATTATATGGGAATGCAACAGTTACATTTCTACCATCTAAATTAGTATATTTAGCTTTAATAGTAAATTCAGCAGTAGTTGTTGAACAAGTTGCCATATTTCTACATGCTTCTATAGCTTTATTATATTTATTAACATTTTTTAGTAAGTCATATTGAGAAAGTCCATCATTAAGATAATGATTAGTACTTCCACTCCAATGACATGAATCATCACAATAGTTTCCATCACCTAAATAGTGACGATAGAAACCATCTTCTCTAACATCATATTCACTTCTTGGATTGCAAGGTGTCCATGTTTCCTCTATATAGAATCTACCAGGACTTCCACCAAAGGCTTTTCCCCCATCATTAGTTCCATTATACCAATGGATTCCTCCGCTAACGAAGTAGCATCCAGTACTATTATATGTTTTTCCATCAACAACAAGTCCCTTACATTGAGCTCTTGAAACTGTGTTAGTACATGATGGCCTATTTCTTCTAGTTCTACGAGCAACCAATGTTGCTTCTGCATCTTTATATAAAGCATTAGTTACTTTTGCACCAGCAGAAACCTCACCATATACTGAACTATAACAAGAATTAGAACACTTCTTAGTGTATTTTCCACCATCACATGCTTTTACACATGCATCATATTCTTCACTAGGTCCACCTTGTTGCCATGTAGAACCATTAGAACTCCTACAAACTGGAGTTGGGTTCCAATATTCACATGTTAAATTTGGTTTGTCAGGTGGATCAGATACCTTACAAGAAACTCTACTTGTTACACGTACCTTATATTCAAGACACATACCTGCAAATGATGCAACCGGAGGTCCATATTCTACAACAACAGCTTCTTCACATTCAACAGTACATTGAATTGGGCTAGATGAAGTAACACATTTTCCAGGTGCATAATTGTAATTATAATAACCTTGATCCACTACTTTAGTAACATGTGCATATAAATATTGCTTATTAGTAAAATATGAATCAGTTTCATTTTTCTTATATGAATGAAGTGGATTAGTAGTCATATTATTTAAATCAGGATCACATTTAAAAGTTCCACCACTTGTAGTACCAGTATAATGATAATCACTATCAAAATCCCTATCACTCTTAGTTATATTGCTTCCAGCTCTAATTGCAGCATTTTTAGAATCACAGAACGCTTTTTCAAATTCAGTCAATCTAGAACGTGATTTAGAACAATCTACATAAGAAACATCGTGTCCTGGACTTTTCAATGAGTATGCAGGACATCCATTTGATGCTTTCTTTTTCTCACCTTGATCAATAGTTTGTTCAAGTACTGCAGTTGCTTTTTTGTAATAACACTTATCAGAAGCATTTTCTCTATCTTCTATCATGCTTCCTTGTATTTTTATCTTTACTCCTGGAAGTCCAGAATGAGTTTTTGTATAACTTCCAGCATCAGCTTCAAACTCATATGGTGTAGTACAAGTTATTGTCCCATTAACACTAACATCATTAACTTCAACAACCTTTAATGTTTTTTCGCATCTATGATCTTTATTTGAACTAGGGTTCATAGAAATTTTAAACTTATTAGTAGCAGTTTGAACAAGTTCAATTCCATATCTATTTAATAAAATATCTGATGCATATTCTTTTTCTTCTCCCGCTTTCAAAGATGGATCTTTACAAATATTATCATCAGCGGCAAAAACATTTGTAATAGATACAAACAATAATAGAAGAGCAAATACAAAGATACCCCTTTTAACCTTCTTGAACATTGTCATTGCTTTCATTATTTTCAGCTCCCTTCAAAATCTGATCGACTTTTTCATAATTTTTATTCCTATGTACAGAATAATTATCTACTTTTTCACCAGCTTTTACTTGACGACCCGTTACGATAAGGTCATAGTTATGACCATCTCCAAAGAATCTATTACAAGTAACAACTGAAAGAATTGCATCATCTTTATCATAATCAACATCGTAATCATAAATTGTTTCAGACAACAATCTATCTACAAATACATTTTTATCTTTTTTCACCCAATCTCCCCTAGGATATTCATCCAACTCTTCAAATGGCATAAAGTTAACTGCAAATATTTTATATAAATAATCATTTCCATCTATAGATAATTGAATGTATTGATTACTTTGTGCAAAATCATAATATACAAAATTCATTAACTCTTCCATTCTGACAAAGCCTTCATCATGTTTGATAGGCTGTGATCCAAGATTCAAAACATTATGGCCATAAACAACCATTGTTTCGTGAAACTTAGTATCCATATTCAAAGACCAAACATAAGAGTCAGTTACCGGATAATCAAATGATTCTTTAATTATTCCGTAAACAGGATAATCTATGTTTGTACCTTGAACTCTCAACCAACCAATAGTTTTGAAGTCTTCTTTGTCGAATTTTTCTGATTTAGCGATACTATCCTTTCTAGATTCTATTTTGTAATAATCATTTTTGCCGAACATCTTGTAAAACATCAAGACACCCAACAGAACCATTAGTACAACAAGGGAGATTATCAAAACCATATTGTACTTTTTGAGTTTTTCACTCAATTTCTTCTTTCTACCACTCATATTTCTACCTTTCCTCTCTATTTCAATTTATATGGTGAATAGTAAGTACCCTTACCATTACTAAT
>JAEEGL014488777.1_pt1 | contig 16332 bp, 9 predicted proteins | sample 9134231 | NCBI WGS metagenome assembly JAEEGL01 (sample SAMN16246548, study PRJNA631951) | gut metagenome | biome: gut microbiome; feature: rumen; material: fiber-attached | host: Bos | place: Iran: Karaj | collected 2018-10
CGTACCAGCCACAGGCAGCCCACTCGCCTGTAGTGGTGATGGTCTTCGTGGCTGCATCATAAGTGGAATTCCAGCCTTCGTTTAGTTCTGTAAGACTGATGTCCACGCCCGTCTTCTCAGGAGTGTTAACTGTGAAGGTAGCAGATACTGTTTTGTTTGCTGTCATGGTCAGTGTAAGGGGATTCTCTGTTGCTTCCTCCTCACCAATAGTCCATTTTGTGAAGCTATAACCTTCAGATGCTGTAGCTGTAAGCGTCAGTTCGGTATTTTCTTCGAACTGCCCAGCCTCAACTTCCGTTTCACCTTTTTTAATGACTACCGCTCCATTTTCGGGAGTAGAAAGGGTGAGGGTGTATTTATTCGGTTTATAAAGTTCAACCTTGGTAATTGTTACACCATCGCCACTTACACGGAAGCCATTGGCAAGAGCACTGACATTTTCAGCAGACAGAGTAAGTTCCGCAACGTATGGAAATTCAGTTATGTCATTTACTAACTTATCCATCTTGTCTGTTGAATTGGCATCTCGTACAGTTACCTTAGGCCAATCTGCGTTGGTCTTACTGGAAATTGTGATTCGGAACTTTTCTCCCTCTTCAAGAATAGCCCCCCAAGTTGCTCCTTTCTCACATATCTCATTCCAGGACATTGCTACACCATTAGCATCCTCAAACAGGGTACGCGCCTCACCAGCAGTCAAAGCAGTTACCGTTTCAGGTATTGCCTCGAACTCTGCAGTAATAGTCATGTTACCAGCTGTCATTGTTGTTGTGGTTTCTGCCGGCGAAGACACTAAAGATTCTGGACTTATCCACTTTGAAAACTGATAACCATCTGCAGGTTCTGCTTTTAGGGATAGAGAAGTTCCTTCAACAACTTTATTGCCAGTAGCAACAACATCATCCCCATCCTTTACGGTGACTGTACCATGTTCAGATGCCGTGATTGTCAGAGTAGGATTGCTATGGGTAGCATCACTGTTGATTGTTGCGGCTGTCTCTATTTTAATATCTCCACAAGTGTAACCATTACCTGTGATGAAGATGCCATTGGTCTGGATGTTACTTAACACGTTAGCATCTGCAATAGTATATGTGAATGAAGTGGCCTCTGTCCCCAAATCGGTAGCCTCTAAGAATGTATCCCAGTTACCACCAGCATATTTCAGCTGATACTTGGCACTTATTTCGACATCAGATACTGTGACCGTCAGGACATCGCCTACTGCAACATCACTAAGCAAACTACCAGCAACACTTACACCACCGTTTTCAACAATTGTCTTACTTCCAGTGCTCAAAGTTTGCAAAGTCTTATTCGGCTTTGCCGTCAATAGTTCAACCTTGTTTATGGTACAGTCCTTACCCTTGATAGCAAGACCTGTGGCTTGCAGCTGTGTAAGAGTTTCCTGCGTTATCTTATAGATATACTTTGTTGCAGTCTTTCCTGTAGTGACAGTTGTAAATCCTGTAAGGCTAGACCAAAAGTTATCCATTGTCTGTAGGTTAATCTGGCTACTTGTAGAAGCCGGTGTCAAAGTCACTTTGATGTAGTCGCCTGCAATGGCTTTTGTGAACATACTTGCTTCCATTGTAACCGTTGCTATATCCCAGTTTCCAAGTGCCGTCTCTGTGCTGAATATCTCAGTTGCATCTACCGTACTTGCATCCGGTTCAGTCTCACCTTCATTGACTGCCATAAACTGAGCTGATATCGTCATGTCACTTGATGCCATCTCAATGGTCGTTTCTGCATTTGCTTCTGCCAAAGAAGAAGGACTTGTCCAACTCACAAACTCGTAACCAGCATCAGGCTCAGCTTTGAGGCTTAATGTCTTCTTTTCACCAATCTTAGCACCTGATTCAACTGAATTTTCACCAACCTTTACAGTGATAGTTCCGTGCTCTGGCTGGGTAAATGTTAAGGTAGGGTCGCTGTGTATAGCCTCACTGCTAATCGTTGCAGCCGTCTCAATCTGGATATTGCCACAAGTGTAGCCATTACCCGTAATGAAGAGGCCAGAAGCCTGTATCTTTGTGATATCCTCTGCCGTAAAGGCATAAGTAAACACGCCAACACCAGTTGTTACATTGCCAAGAGTGCTCCAGTTTGTTGTTTCCTCACCATCACCAGCACTCTTTAGAGTGTATGTTGCACCATCAGCAATGTCAGAGATGGCAACCTTCAGAAGATCACCTGCTGCAACGTTGGCGAAATTAGCTTTCCCAATAGTAACTCCACCATTTTCAACAATCCATTTACTGCCAGTACTCAAAGTCTGCAAAGTTTTTGCAGACTTGAAGTCAGCAGCAATTGTTACATCTTCTGTGACTGATAAATTGGCAGATGCACTTTCTGAAGATAGCGAAGTGGGGCTTGTCCATTTATCAAAAACATAACCAGTCGTACCAGCTGCTGTCAGCGTCAATGATGTGTTTTCTGGAACATAATCTCCCGTGGTTATATCTGTATCCCCATTCTTTACCGTTATCGTTCCGTTGGTAGGGGAGGTAATAGTAATCTTATAACCTCTTATAACCTCAATCTTTGTTATGGTATATCCTTGTCCTCTAAAAACAAGTCCACGTTCTGCAATTTCAGTTGCAGTTGTTGCATCAGGGATAGTAAATGAGATTATATTGTTTGATTGTTCAATTTCTAAATCCGTCCAATCCCAGTTGTTTCCTTTTTTATATGTTACTGCGTATTGCGGATCTGAAGAATATCCTTCTGTCAGAGTAGATGTCACGACAATTTTGTCACCAACCTGTAATCCCGTAAAGGTTCCACTGGGGCTTTCAAATTGTGTTCCTTCTACTACTTCTGTATTCCAAGATATCTTTTCACTGCCAGTCCATACTTCATTTACTCCTAAAGATATTTCCGCATACCCAGGCATCATTACCGCCATCAGTAGTACCAGTATCGTTAATAACTTTTTCATATCGTTTAATATTTAGTTATTCTTCATTTCATATATCGCCGTTCTGCTGAAGAGAGAGCTTACGGCTCGTACTGGGTGAGCTTACGGCTCACTGCTGACGAGATTACGGCTCACTGCCAACGAGATTACGGCTCGTATTTCTTTACATTTTGTCTACTTCTTCTTCTGGATACGGAAATTGCCGAAGCGGAAGTCCGCATTGTACCGCTCGCTAGGCTGGAAGCCGATGTTGAGTGTCATCCATTCGCCGATGGCTCCGATTCCTTTTGGAGCAATCTCTGCGAGCGGCAGCCGGACGGTAGTCCACTGTCCGTCCGTGTCCCAGCCTTTGCCATCGTTGGGGTTCCACAGATAGCTGTTGTTCCAGTCCCAGTTCCAGGCAAACTCATAGCCCTTTCCGGCTAACGGATGTCCCTGGGCTGTCAGCACCTCGAAAACGAAGTTGTAGTCGGCAGCTTTCGCCGGGTCGCAGATGTCGGGCATATTCTGGGCGAAAGCCAGTTCCACCCATGCATACGACTGGATGCGTCCGTAGAAGTGCAGGTGTGGCGAACCGAGGTTGCTGGTAGTAGACGTGATGTCTGCGTCGGTCTCGATGGTCACACACTGGTCGGTGCGGTCGCACTGTGCCTTCGACAGATCCGCGAATAGCAGGTTGGCGGTGGGACGGAAGGGTAGGACCCGTGTCTGTGTCGTGCCGTTCACGTCTACCCAGCTCACCTCCACGGTGCTGTTGTCCTGAACGCCCTGCGGCACCATGACCCGCATGACGTCTGGCGAGATGAAGGTCAGACTCGTCTCAAGTCCGCCTATCTTGATGCAGGCGGGCGTGTCGGCCTCGCCGAAGCCGTAGTAGTCGAAGTTCTTGCCCGTGATGCTGACTTCCTGTCCGGGGGCAGCAAACTCGTTGCTCAGGTTGTAGACCTCCATCTCGGGCAGGGCGACCACAAAGTGATAGGTGGCTGTACCCATGTCGGTCGTGTACTCAATGGTGTTGTTCCTGTCGTGCGAGTAGGCCGTGGGAATAGTCACCACGGCTTTGGTCGACATGGTATAGGTCAGCGTGAGGTCAGCCTCTACGCTGTTGAACTTGAGGCTCTTCAGGTTGTTCAGGTTCGTACCTACAATGCAGACGGCCCGTCCCGGCTCTGCCTCGGTCAGCGGTTGGCTGAAGGCATTGTCGGTGGTGGCATAGACTCCCGTAATCGTAGGAGCCCCCGTATTGGGTATCTTGTCGGGTGATGTGTAGTCATTGCTGTCGCTCGAGCAGCTATATAAAGGTAAAAGGGTAACAAGGTAGAAAGGTATAACACCTTTTGCCCAACCCCTTACCTTATTCCATATATTCATCTTCATAGGTCATTCTCTTTTTATTTCTTTTACTTGTTTACCTTTCCTTAGTTCCATCCTGGGTTGTTGCTGTTGATGGCCTGATTGGTGTTCAGCTCTTGTGCTGGGATGGGGAAGAGCAAGTTGCGCTCCGTGCGGTTCTTTAGCACTCCGGAGTCATCGCTGCCGCCCAGCGCATTCATGGCATCCAGATAGATTCCCCAGCGGATGAGGTCCCAACGGCGGTCAGCCTCGCAGGCCAGTTCCTTGGCCCGTTCCTCGATGATGGCCGAGCGTAGGGCCGTCTGGTCTGTCTCAGTGGCAAGTGTGGCGTTGGAACGCTCGCGCACCTTATTCATATATATAAGAGCCTGATCAGATTCGCCCAGTTCGTTCAGTGCCTCGGCATAGATGAGCATGACATCTGCCAGTCGGAGTACGGGCCAGTTGGCATCGGCATTCTCAATGGCATCGTTGGTCACGTCCATGTACTTGGTAGTGAAAGCCAGACACTGTGCATCCTGCGAGTAGTAGTAGCTCACGCCGTCGGCGTAGATGCCCGACGGGTCTTGTACCCAGTTGCCGCTCAGGTCGCGTCCCGTAGCGAGGATGCTGTACTCGTCGGTCAGGGGATAGAAGAATCCTGTGTTCGACTCCTGTTGGGTATAGGCCCGCCAGCGGTGCTTCACGCCCTGCGTGATGCGCAGGTCGTCGTGGTCAAACAGGTCGTACCAGTGGCGCGTACAGCCCACCCAGCCGCCGCTCTGTATGAAGTCAGAGCCCGGCGAGATCATGTAGCCCTCGTATTGCGAGTGGACAGCATTCTTATAGGTGGCATCGCCGCTGACGCTGCCGATGGAGAACATAAACTCCGAGGCTGTGGCCGACGACTTCTTCCATAGCTGGTCGTAGGGCAGTAGTGTGTAGTTGCCGTAGCTGCCGTCCAACACCTTCGCTGCCCAGTCAGCAGCTTTGCGGTAGAGCACCTGGGCATCCATCTGCTCGTAACCCTTGACCACCGTCTTCTGGAAGTTTTTCGTCTCAAGCGGGGCGTATGTGCGGTTGCTGGCGGGGCCTTGATAAGCGGCACCCGTTCGGACGATGATTTCCGTGCCTGCGGGTAGTGCTCCCGAGGCCATGGTGGCATAGACCTTGGCCAGCAGTCCGGCGGCTGAACCGGTACAGGCATGTCCAGCCTGCCATTTGCCGTCCGTGTTCTTATACATCAGCGCGGCCGCCTCCTCCAGGTTCTTGATGATGTAGTTGTAAACTGTCTGTACTGGTTGTCGCGGCTGGTTGTAGTCCTCGGTTTCTTCCTCGGGCTGTAGGGGGCAGTCGCCGTAGGCCCTGACCACCATGAAGTAGGCCAGTGCCCGCATGAACATCAGTTCGCCCACGGCATTGTTCTTCTCGTCCGTCGTGATGTTCTGCATGCTCTGAATATGCCGAATGGCGTTGTTCGAGCGGCCTACGAGTCCGTAGCACCCTTTCCACAGGGCATCCGTCACGTCGCTCTCGCCTTGGAAGTTGCCAGCACCAAAAGTGCCGAAGAGCCAGTCCGGTCCCGAGATGTAGTCGGCGTCGAACTCCAGTACGCGGGGAAAGTAGCCCCAGCGAAACATGTCGTCAATCCATTTCGAGTAGGTTCCCGTTACCCACGTGGCGCAGGCATCACTCGAGTCGCCCACCTTCTCGTCGGTAATCAGGCTTTCGGGGTCTTCCTCAATCCAACTGTTGCAGGCCGTCAGACAGAGTAGAGAAGGAAGACATAGTAACAAAACAATATATATATTTCTTTTCATAATCATCATGTTTTTAGAAGACAAAGTTCATACCGAAAGTAAAGGTTCGTGCACTGGGATAGCTGTAGCTGTCGACGCCAGGGCAGGCCGCATTGGCACCGCCCGCGTTCACGTCGGGGTCGAACCATGAGTATTTGGTGATGGTGAACACATTGTTGGCGGTCAGTGTGAAACGTATCTTCTCCATCCACTTGGTAGGGTGGCTCCAGTCGTAGGACAGGGTGATGAACTTCATCTTCAGATATGAGCCGTTCTCCACATAGCGGTCGCTGATGAGCCACGTGCGGGTATATCCTGCCGTGGCCTTGGGCCACGTGGCGGTGGCTGCCGTGCGTTCGGTCCATCGCCCGTTGTAGGCCTTGACGGTCACGTTGCCAATGTTCGACATGGTGATGTCCGTCAGGTTGTAGTTGAAGATGTCGTTACCCTGCGAGCCTTGCAGCATGAAGCTGAGCGACAGGTTTTTCCACTGCAGGTTGTTGGTCAGTCCGTAGGTGAAGTCGGGGTTGGTGTTGCCGATGATGGTTCGGTCGTCCTCCGTAATCTGGCCGTCGCCGTTCAGGTCGCGGTATTTGATTTCGCCCACGTAGCGCCGAGCCTCGGCGTCCGACAGGGCGGCGTAAGCCTTGTTGGAGCGCACTTCGGCAATGTTGTCGTAGAATCCGTCCTCCAGATAGCCGTACAGTGTGCCGATGGCATGTCCGTTGCGCTGCAGGAACACCTGGTCGGCCTTCGACCAGAGGCTGGTGGCATACTGGTCGCCCGCGAGTCCGCCGATGCGGTTCTTGTTGGTGGCGAAGTTGGCCGAAAGGTTCCACTTCACGGGCGTGTTGCGCAGGATGTCCCAGTTGACGCTGACCTCCAGACCCTCGTTGGTGACGTTGCCGCTGTTGACCATCATCTGGCTGAAGCCCGACGACGAGGGGATGGTGACGTTCTGCAGCAGGTCGCGCGTCTTCTTGTAATAGTAGTCTATGGTAATCTGCAGCCGGTTGTCCCAGAAGCCGAGGTCCAGACCGGCGTTGAACTGTCCTGTGGTCTCCCACTTCAGGTTGCGGTTCGTCGGTCCGCGCCAGTCTATCATGGACATACCGCTCGACAAGGTGCCGTTGTACGGATAGTTGGCGGCCTGGAGCACGGTCAGCGTGCGGTAGGCACCGATGGCCTGGTTACCCGTCTGTCCGTACGACAGGCGCAGCTTTAGGTTCGAGAATACGTTCAGCCGCTTGATGAACTCCTCGTCGATGGCTCGCCAAGCAAAGGCACCCGAAAGGAATGTTGCCCACTTGTTATCCTGAGCGAAACTACTGCTGCCATCCGTACGGATGCTGGCCGTGAATAGATACTTATCCAATAACGTGTAATTGACGCGGGCAAGGAACGATTCGAGTGTCTGCTTGGTTTCGCTACTGCTGACCACTGCCTTGTCGAGGGCCAGCGACAGATCTGCGTCCTTGGTGATATCTGAGGGAAAGTTGGTGACGGTGGTCTGACTGCTCTCACCGATGCCTTTTTCGAAGGTGATACCGGCTACGACATTGAACTTGTGGATGCCATAGGTGTAGTCGGCGGTGAGCAGCGACTCCGAGGTCAGGCTCTTCCAGATGCTGGTGGCCTTGCCCGCCTTGCCGTTGTTGGGCGACTTGCCCTCCTGGGTGTGGCGGTCGTAGTAGGTGCCGCGGTGTCCGTCGTTGTAGCCCAGTCCCAGATTCTGGCGGAACTTGAGCCACGGCAGCACGCGGGCTTCGGCAAAGGACGACGAGAACCACGAAATCTGTTTCAGCTGGTCCTTGGCACCGTTGACGTAGTTGGTCGGGTTGGCGGCCAGCCAGTTCAGCTCGTCCAGCTGTTCGGTCTGCGAGTGAGGGCCGTAGGTCGGCGGGAAGATGAGTGCCGAGCGGATGATGCCCGTATTTTCGGAGTTGGTGCGTTGGAAGTCGGTCAGGGCGTTGGTGAAGTACTGGCTCGTACCCACTTCCAGCCAGTTGGTGATGTGGCGGCTGATATACATGCCCAGATTATAGCGTTCGTAGCCAGTGTTCTTGATGATGCCGCGCTGCTTGGTATATCCGCCCGAGAAACTGTAGTAGCCCTCGTTGCTGCCACCGCTGACGCTGGCGGAGTACTCCTGCAGTACGCCCGTCTGGTAGATTTCGTCCTGCCAGTCGGCACCCACCACCTCGTCCACGTTGCCGTATTCGTCGGTGCGCAGGCCGGGATTCTTGAAGTCCTCGGGCGAGGGATTGTATTTGCCCTGGTCGTAGACGAAGGCACCGCCCGTGTAGGGATACTGCCACTCGCCGGTGTAGGGGTTGCGCTGGGTGCCGTACTCATAGTTGCGGCTGTTCTGTGCCGCCTCGTTCTGGTAGAGGGCGTAGTGGTAGGGGTCGAGCATGGCGACGCGGCTGCGTCCGATGCGCTGCACGCTCCACGAGGCATTGACCTCGACCTTGGGCTTGCCCACCTGTCCCTTCTTGGTGGTGATGATAACCACGCCGTTGGCACCGCGCGAGCCGTAGATGGCTGTGGCTGATGCGTCCTTCAGCACCTCTATCTTTTCTATATCGTTGGGGTTGATCATGCTCAGGGGCGAGGTCTGTTGGTTGTTGCCGCTGTTGGCATCGCTCGACGGTGTTCCGTTGGGGTCGGTGCCGAAGGGCACGCCGTCCACGATGTATAGGGGCTGGCTCGATGTGGTGAACGAGTTGGCACCGCGCACGGTGATGCTGACACCTGCACCGGGCGAACCGTCGCTCTGCTTCACGTCGACACCGGCTATCTTACCCTGCAGTCCGTGGGCCACGTCCACGGCGCCGCCCTTGGTCAGCTCGTCGGCCTTGATCTGCGACACGGACCCCGAGAGGTCGCGCTTCTTCATGGTACCGTAGCCCACGACCACCACTTCTTCCATCAGCTTTGAGTCCTCTTGCAGGGTTACCTCTATCTCTGTCTTTCCTTTCACGTTCACCACTTGTGTCTTGTAACCTATCATCGACACCTGGATGATGAACTTTCCCTGGGGCATGGTGAACTGGAAGTTGCCGTCCAGGTCGCTGACGGTTCCCGACGTGGTTCCCGGCACCTGTATGCTGGCACCGATAAGCACTTCGCCTGGCGAAGCGCCGTCCAGCACGCGGCCCTTAATCTGCTGCTGTGCTGCAACGGCCAAGGGCAAGAATGCTAAAAGGTAAAAAAATAAAAGTCTTTCTTTCATAGAATGAGTATTTTATAGTTTTCTGTTTCCTACTGTGCCGAAACCAGCTCGATGCGTGTCAGCACGAACCCCAGTCCGGTGACGACCAGACCGGAGGTCTTGACTTTGTCCAGTGCCTGCTCGTCGAAGGTCAGCACGACGTCCGTCCCGTTGATGTCCATCCAGTTGGGTTCTGCCGAACCCGATATATCTTTCCATTTTCCTTTGTTTTCACGGAAGGATATCTTCGGTGTGACGCCGGCTTCCTTCAGACCGGGCAACAATTGGTAGCTAATGATGAGCACGTCGTTCTCGGTGCACTCCTGGAAGGGCTCTGCCGTCAGCCGCAGGTTGCCGCTCCAGTCGTTGGGGAACATCTTCTCGCCGTGGAACAGCTCGCCCGGCAGCAGCTTGTACTCCTTCGGGGCGCGCTGGGCCTGGCTGTAGTCCTCGTCGGGTTGTGCGGTGCAGCGGATGATGCTGATTTTCTCGAACTTGAAGCTTTTGCCGCCCACGCGCATGGCGATGCCGTCGGGGCCGGCCAGTTGCAGCTTGACCAGTTGCGACTGCTCATTAATATAATAGGTATATCCGTCGGGGCCTATCTGGCATCCGTCCACCGAGGGGTCCATCACGTTCCACGTCATGTCCATCAGCTTCAGGGCGGCACCGGGTTTCACCTTCGAGGCATGGAAGCGCAGACCGTCGCCCACGCGGACGTCCTTGAACACTTTTTTCTGTACGGGCACCGAGGTGCTCCAGTCGTCCTTCAGCGTCATGGCGGGCCCCTTGTATATAAAGGTCTCGGTCATCTCGGCTGCGGGGATGAGTGTCACCTGCATGATTTTGTAGTCGTGGCCGCCCAGTATGAGTCCGCGCTCGCGAATCTTCTGAAGTATCTCGTCCGTCAGCGTCATGCGCACCGGTCCCTGCACCGACATGGCACCGTATTCCGGGGCCACGGCCTGCCAGTCCTTGGGGTCCTGGAATGCTATCTGTGCCGTGCGTTTGGCCTCGGCGGTGTAGACGGTCATCACGTCGCCAGGCCCTGCCTGTAGGAAGTGTCGGGCTTCTACCACGATATTGTCTTTCCATCCCGGGCCGATGGTTTTCGGTCCGATAAGAATTGTCTTCTCGGCAGCCATCACGGCTACCGGGAAGACCGAAACAATTATTGCTATACTAACTAACTTGATGATGTTCATTTGTCCGTACAGTTTTTAGTTATTGAATTAGTTTTTCTTTGATTTAGAGGTCTGTCATATTATTCTCATCATAATCTTCTGATGATACGTTATATGGGCTACCAGCCATCAAACAGTGATTCATCTTCAAGTCTACGACCTCAGTAGTAGGCTTCGTATATTCTTTTTTCATAATCGTCTGTCGTTTTTAGGGGTTTGTAACTCTGATTACTTTACGATGATTTTCTTACCGTTCAGGATATACAGACCCTTGGTAGGGTTCTGCACGCGAGTGCCCTGCAGGGTGTAATACACATTGTCCTCCTGAACTGGTTGCTGTTTCATTTCGTCCTGGAACACATCCATGATGGCCGTTGTTCCGTCACCGAAGTCGAGCATGAGAGGGGCGTTGGTAGGTGTGATGTCATCTGTTGTCTCAAGGTAGGCCTTGTGGGCACCGAGATCGTGGTAATACACGGTTGTCTCATCTTTTGTGCGAGAATAATTCTCTGATAACTTATAGAATGCAGGTTCATCAGTTCCTTTCTGTGCAAAGATGTAGCGATACTTTGTTTTAATTATATTCTCTTTAGCAGCTTTGTCTTCAGCACTTCCATACCAAAAATCGCCTTCTGTGAACGTATATCCCGTAAATGCCGATTTAAAGACTTTTGCGCCACCATCTGCTCCTACTAATAGATTTCCACTAGGATATGAAGCCCCTTCTGCGATAATTTTGGCTTCGTAAACGCCCTGAGGTCCTTTTACAATATATCCCTGATAGCCCCAAATAGTATTTTCTTTTCCAGCTTCCGTAATTGGCGTTAATGTAACATAGCCTTTATGAGCTTCACTAGCATAATAAACTGTTACGTTGTCACCAATAACTTTATGATTTTTGTTACTACTCCACGTTGCCATTCCTGCTTCACCAATTACAATAGGGAGGGCATTATAGCGATCATCTACTTTAGTCAACTCCACCTTTGTGACAGTGACATTGTTACCTCTAAGAAGTATACCTCGTTTTTGTATGACATCAAGATTATAAACATTTTCAATGGTGTATGTATAGGTTTGCGTTCCACTCGCATATGTTGGATTAGATGTTGTACCATCCATATCTTTCCAGCCGTCTGGGTCTGCTAATCTAATTTCGTAGCTGCTTTCGCCTACTTTCATGGTAAAGGAAATCTTTATCACATCCTTCATATAGGCATTTTCCAATTCGCCCCTGCTATCATAACTAACACCAAGAACTTTCTCTCCTTCTGTGCTAGACTTCCAAGGGGCAAGTTCTGCCGTTCCAGTCCAGACGTCAACAGTTTCTTCAGCTTTCACTCCCATAACGCTGAGGAGCAATGATAATATTAATAGTGTAAACTTTTTCATTTTGTTTGTTATTTATTAGTTGTTGATTGGTTTATTCATCGGAGTTGGTGCCGCCGTATTCGTCGTGGTATGGGTCGGTGCCGCCGGAGCCTGAGCCGCTGCCGCTGTCGGAGCTGCCTGTGCCGGAGCCTAAGCCGCCGGTGTCGGAACTTGAGCCTCCTGTGTCTGTGCCTGTACCGCCAGTGCCTGTACCGCCAGTGCCGGTGTCAGTGCCAGTGCCGGAACCGCCTGTGTCGGTGCCGCCAGTGTCGGTGCCGCTGCCGGTGCTGCCGCTGCCAGAGGAGGACGATGTGCCGGTGGTGCCGGTCTTGCGGTCGAGCATGTCTTGGTAGAGCTTGACGGTGCCGTTCCACTGGCGGATGAAGGTTTCGTAGGGGGTGGGGTCGTCGGCGACGAGGGCGAAGGACTCGATGAGCTGGGTCATCTGGTCGTACAGGGTGTCGCACTGACGGCGGGCGGCGACCAGGGCACCGAACTCTTTCTGGCTGGTCTCGACGCCTTGCTCCAGGCGGAGGCTCTTGACGTCGTCGTGGCCTTGCTTCATCACCTGGAACAGGTACTGGCCGTTGATGGTGGTCAGGTGGGCCTGCATCTGCTGGGTGCTGAGGTCGGCTATGAGGTTTTCCAGCTGTCCGGTCTCTTCGTCCATCTGGGCGTTGATTTTGACGCGGTAGAGGTTGAACACTTTTTCGAGTGCCGTGGCGGCGGCGTCGAGGGCTTCCATGCCGCTGCCGGCCCATGCCTGGATGAGTCGGTGCAGACGGGTGTAGAAGCGGTCGCGCAACTGGTCGGCGGCCTCGCGCTGGGCTATGATTTCGCTGGCGCGGACCTGCATGTAGTAGCGGTCCTCGACGGCGAAGGCTTGGGTGAGCTGGGTGAGCAGTGCCTGAATCTTCTGGGCCGTCATGCCGCTTTGTTGCAGGGCGGTGATGAAGGCCTGGATGAACGCGAAGTGTTGGGCGTTCTTCAGTCGGCGCTTGTCACCAAATAGTTGGAATGTTGCCATAGCTATTTTTGTTTTATTGTTTGTATTGTTGCTTTTTTGTCTTGCTCTCGGAGCAAAGTCGATTTTCGCTTGAAACTGCGTCTTGCTCTCGGAGCAAAGTCGATTTTCGCTTGAAACTGCGTCTTGCTCTCGGAGCAAAGCCGATTTTCGCTTGAAACTGCGTCTTGCTCTCGGAGCAAAGTCGATTTTCGTTTGAAACTGCGTCTTGCTCTCGGAGCAAAGCTGCGCCGTTATTTCAGCATTTCCTTGATTTGCTCGCGGGTGACGACGTAGGGCTGGTTGAAGGCGTCCTGCCACCAGGCTTGGTCGGCGAACTGGTGCTCCTCGGCCTTGCCGTCGTTGTAGGCGCCGTCGTACCACGTCATGAACCACGACCAACGGCTTCCCTGCGCCCAAATCTTGGAAAGCAGCGACATCTTCACCTCATCACCACTGCCGCACTCGGCCAGGGTAATCATCTTCGTGGGATAGTCGGCAGAGAGCTGCTTGAACTCCTTCATCAGCGGATATTGCAGGGCGGCATAGTTGTCGCGGCCTACAATGTCGACCACATCGTCGCCAGGATACCAGTCCTTGTCGCCCATCTGCGAGTTCCACACCCAGATGAGGTTGTTCAGCCCCTCCTTGTTGACCATGTAGTCGTACATCCACCGCCAGAGTTTCTTGTAGACCTCGGCACCCTTGGCACCCCACCAGAACCAGGCACCGCCGCCCTCATACTCGTAGGTGTTACCCGATGCCTCGTGGAACGGACGCCAGATGACGGGGATGCCCTGGGCCTGCATCTTCTTCAGATAGCCGCACACCTGGGTCATCTGCCTGACGGCCACCTTGTTCTCGTCGGTGCCGTCCTGATATACCTTCGACGGGTCGAAACTGGTCTCGCCGGGCTTCGTGCCGGGCGAGCAGGTCAGGTTCACACCGTCGTTGGCATAGACCTGCCAGTGCCACATGCAGCCCACGATGCCGCCGGCCTCGTGCCATTCGCGCACGCAGGTGTCGTCGGAGTAGTCGAGCCAGCCCTTGGGGTTGACGTCGCGCGAAGCATGGATGTTGATGAAGTCGAACACGTTGATGGCCGGCCACCGTCCCGTCCACTTGTAGACATTCTCGGCATCGCGCGTGTTCCAGTCGACGTTGGCCACCGTGCCCGAGAGGATACGCTTGCCGTACAGGTCGCTCAGCAGGGCGAAGAGCCGCTTGGTCTCAGCCGTCGCGTTCTGATTGCACAACTGGTAGGTCTGCTCTGCCTCGCTGATGACCGGGTCGGCAGCCGACTCAGCCTTGGAACAGCTGAACATGGCCGCCAGCGTAAAGAAAAGTAGTAATCTGTTCATAGTGCTTATAATAATATTAATAATGTATGGTCTTACCCGTTTTGCCGTTGCCCCGTTTTTCTACCTTCCGGCCCTTTCCCGGCATTCCGTCGGCGTGCAGCCGTACTGGCGCAGGAACGTCCGGTTGAAGAAGGCCAGCGTGTTGAACCCGCAGCAGTAGGCTATCTCCTTGACTGTCATGTCCGTCTCAAGCAGCAACTGCCGGCAGTGCTGCAGCCGCACCTCGTTGATGTACCGGCTGACACACTGGCCCGTCTGCTGACGGAAGAAGCGGCTGAACGCCTCGGGCGACATACTTTGGATGGAAGCCAGCTCTGCCAGCCGCAACTCGTCGTTGTAGTGCTTGCCAATGTACGTCTTGACGGTCTGCAGTCGCTCAAGTGATTGCTGAGAAGTAGTTTTAGGTGTTTTCATGGTCGCAAAGGTATAAAAAAACACGTACCCGCCGACTGCTGTTGTGCGGGTACGTGTCGCGAATCATAATTCTGTATGTTCGGAATCATGATTCCGAACGGTTCAGGCCCTTTTTCACGCCATCTTGTTCCGCGCCTGATTCTGGAATTCCGACGGCGTCAGTCCCGTCAGCGTCTTAAACTGGGTGACGAACGTCGACCGCGAGCCGTAGCCCACACTCTCGCCGATGGCCTCGATGGTGTAGTTGCCGTACGTCGCCTGGTCGTTCAGCCGCCGGCACGCCTCCTTGATGCGGTACTCGTTCAGCACCTGGTTGAAGTTCTTGCCCAGCTGCTCGTTCACCGTCTGCGACACGTTCTTGTATGTCGAGCCCACCAGCTCGGCCAGCCGGTTCATGTCGAAGTTGGACTCGAAAATCTCGTCGCCGCTCTCGAACACCTTCAAGATGCGGTCCGTCAGTGCCGCCTTGTCGTCGTCGCCCAGCGTCGAGTTCTGGTACTTCTTGTTCGCGGCCTGCATCATCTCGCGGTACGCCGCAATCTCACCCTCGTAGCGTGTCCGCATCTGCCGCTCGCGGTCCGCAGCGGCAATAACGTCCAGATTGGCCTTGTAGATGCTCCGGTTGGCACGGGCCAACTGGCGGTTCTTGCGCAACAGCAGGGCGAAGGCCACGATGACGACTAACAGCACGATGCAGGTGGCCGTGGTGATGATGGTCCGAATCTTGTTGTCTGCGTGTTTGATGACCACGCGGTTCAGCACGTAGTGGCAGCCACGCACCTTCAGCCCGTAGCGCTTCAGCTCGTCCAGCACCTCCTGCGTGTGGACTATCATTTCGAAGTCGCCGTTGATGGTCTGGCCGTTCAGTATGTCCGGGGCCAGCGTCTTCCACTCGTGGTTCTGGAACGCTCCCTTCGACTCGGGTGTGGTGCCGCTGGCGTAGACGTAGATGGTGTCGCCCAGCTGCAGGTTGTGGAACTTGATGCTCGTCAGTTCTATGGCATCCCAGTCACCTATCTGCCGGGGACCCTTGTATATCTCTTCTACGTTTCCCGCCATGGCCATGCACGAAATTAGCAGCGTCAGGATGATGGATAGAAATCTTTTCATGTTGTTGACTAAATAGTTGGTCGTTTTAGTTTATCGCTGCAAAAGTACGCAATTTTTGACAAACGGACTGATACTATTTTGTTGATTATACACGGAAACTGTAAAAAGTGAAGCGTCTCCTACAGGAGGCGCTTCAGCTGGTTAATATCTTCTTCCGTCGTCGCCCACGAGGTGACGAACCGGCAGATGGTATGTTGGATGTCTGCCTTGCCCCAATGGCTGAAGTCAATCTTATCCTGTAGGCGTTCTACAGTATTGTTGTGCAAGATGACAAACTGCTGATTGGTGGGTGAGTCGATGTAGAACTCATAGCCTTTTTCTTGGAAGATTTGTTTCATCTGCGTGGCCATCTCAATGGCATGGCGTGAGATGTCAAAGTAGAGATTGTCTGTGAACAATGCATCAAACTGTAGCCCAATGAGAGCTCCCTTGGCTATAACGGCACCATGCTGTTTCTGGATGGAGAAGAAGTGCTTGTGGGCCTGGCGACCGCAGAATACGACGGCCTCGCCACACAGGGCCCCGATCTTAGTGCCTCCAATGTAGAATACGTCGCAATGGCGAGCTAGCCAGGGTAGGGTGATGTCGCATTCGTCAGCCATCAGCCCATAGCCTAGTCGC
>JAEEGL015882240.1_pt1 | contig 16332 bp, 13 predicted proteins | sample 9134231 | NCBI WGS metagenome assembly JAEEGL01 (sample SAMN16246548, study PRJNA631951) | gut metagenome | biome: gut microbiome; feature: rumen; material: fiber-attached | host: Bos | place: Iran: Karaj | collected 2018-10
ACACGAATATCAAAATAATGATTGACCGCATCTGACATACCTGCAGATGTGATTTCCTGCTTGGAATTGAGAATGGATTTCAGTTGACTCAGAATGATTTGCTCACCTAGTTTTTTTTCCTGTTTTAAGCGGTCAGAATAATCGGGTATTGATAGTATCTTATCTATATTTTTAGCGACCATTCCATCAAAATATTTTGACACTGCAGCTTGCAATGTCTCATACGTGATTTTCTGTTCGGATTTCAAAATAGATTTCAGTTGTTCCAATATTTTATTCTCACCGTCCTTTCCAGCTTTCTCAATACGACGGGCATAGCTGTCTCTTTTAAGAATATCATCAATATCCTTTTCCACACGACCGTTGAAATAATTTTTAACCGCATCTTTCAAGCTGTCCGATGTGACATCACTATCTGAATTCAAAAGTGATTTCAAAAGTCCAAGTATATGTTGTTCTCCTTTATCCTCAGCCTCTTCAGTATTTCTTGGCAAGGAATTCAAAATCTCAACAAACGTCTGGAATGATGAAGAATTACTAGTCATTTTTTCCTTGTCCTTCTCATGAGACAACTGATCAGCAAAATACTTGATGAGGTCTTTAACAATCTTTTCATCCTTAGCTTTTCCATTTTTAATAACATTTAATATATCAGTAACTGCTTCATCTTTGATATCTCGCACATAATCTAACCAATCTTTCTTGTTATCCTCGCACGACAATGAAAACTCACTAGACAGTTTTGTTATTACATACTCATTCAATATATCTTTATTTTCGTCTTTCTTTATTTCTTCATCAAAATTGAAGGTTGGAGACTTTTGGCTTTCAGCCTCCTGCACTTTACGAAGAAGTACGTCCAAAGCATTAACCAACCATTTTCCAGCATTATCTTCTTCATTGTCTGTTAATAGAATCTTTAATGATTCAGATGAATTATTCTTGCTTATTCTCTTTTTTAGATTATTACAAAAATCATTGATAATCGTTTGTTTTTTATTTTCAACAACCTTATTAAGAATGTTTATAATGAGGTCTTTATTTATCACATCATGATTCAAATTAAACTTATCACATAAATTGAATAAAACTTCTTTTCCTTCTTTTCCAATATAGCCTTGTACTATCTGGTTATACAGATTCTCTGCAGTCTGTCTACAATCATCAATCTTATCACCCTGATAGTTATTCCAGATTATAATAAATTCCTTAATTCTTTTACTTTTAAAATCATTTATTTTCTTTTTTAATTGTCTCTCTAATGTCCCCGTTTCACTACTATCATTTTCTGAGATTTCACACAACTCTTTAACCGTTTCAACAAACTTAGACTCTTCTTGGCATTTTTGCAGAGCTATTAATTTATTCCTCAAATCATCTTCGCTAATTTCGTCATTTTCATTTAACTTTAAAACATCAGATACAATGTCAATGAAAGTGTCTTTAGGCAAACCATACACAAAAATCACGTTCGAGTCAGGTTGTATATCCTCTTGTTTGGGATTATTAGTTTCATGCTCATTCGTAGAATATTTGATTTCTTGCTCGTCTTGTTTTCCATTATACACATTTAAGGCGTTAGTCTTTTCGTCAGCATCTCCTTCCATTGGAGGATTTGCTTTCCCCAAAAACTTTTTTAATAATGTTTTAATATTATCTTTAAATATCCAACTGCAAACAGTAATAATGGTTGCAAAAGCAACTATCAGATAAGATAGCCAGGAGTTGCTTGTCTGATTTTCATCATCAACAAATAATATTAATGTTGTATTTTTTTTTTCCCATCCTTCTGATGTTAAGGCATAATAATCAACAATTATTTTTGTTTTGCCATTTTCCAAAAGAAGACTATCCGTAGAAATGGAATTATTATTGAGAGCAAATTCGCGATTCCCAATTTTTACATTTGTTATATAGAACTTCTTGCAGTTATTTTCCCATTGAATGGCAAACGTTTCCAAAGATTTTCCTTTTTCAATTCTCAAGGTGTCTTTTTTTACAACACGATCCGCTTGGTCTCCAGACAGTTTGTATATTACTATTGGTTTATTTATTACACTCTCATCAAAAGGTTCAACCTTTATCAACTTTATATATGATTTAAATACAACATGTTCTGTAGAATCTTTCACTTGCACAGAAAGAACCGGGGTTTTATCTGCGTTGAATTTAACCCATGTTAGTCTTTTAAGCGAATCTGTGGGCGGAACATTATAAAGAAAATGTGTTAAATTTACGTCTTCTGTAGTATCAACTTTATAATTGTCATTATTAGCTTTAGTGTAAAAGAATGTAATATTTTTATTATCTCTATCTGATTGTTCTCTTTTCAATTGAAACTGAGGACAATCTTTAAAGAAGATTGAATCGGTAGTTGTATAAAGCACTACTGTATCACCTTTCTTTACAATGTTATTATCACAATATATCGAGCCTTCATTAAGCATTTTTACAACAGAATCTTTTTTGCTAAAGTCCAAAGTAATTAAATTCGCATTATTCTGTATTTCACTTTTTACTGCGTTATTCGGATCTTGCACGTTATTCTGTGCTTGAGAAATAAAATTAAATAGTGATAGAATAATAATAAATATTGTTTTCATAATAAATATGTATTTTTGATTACAGATTAATATTGCTCAAGTTCGGAGTTGTTTTTAATTAGGCGAACAAATGCTCGACAAATAACATGACTTGTGTTGAGCCATCAAACATTCTGTTTACACACCAATATCACTTTTTGCATACGGGAAAATGACAGGCCAAAGGCTCTTTCTTAGAGATTCATCATCAAAATCATCATGTGGATTTAAATCCACTGTTTGATCTGCGATTCTTAGTTCAAGACTATTGGCATTATTTCCTGGTCTTATTTTGTACATTTTTATTTGAATAGTGAAATTTTCCGGCCATTCAGTTCTGTGAATTTCACAAAGTTTGGAAATCATACCTGTACTTTGATTTTTGATAGCAGAAATGGGATTCTTGACATAACTCTGAACTAAGTCTATCCACACTACCCCTTTTCGTTCCAATTTTGTAGAATTATTTATATAATTATCGTCTTCAATATGGTTTGAGTTTGGTCCTATAAGAGGGATCCACTGATCTTCTTCATTAGATTTGTGTATTATAATTCCAATAGTTGCATAAAGATGTTTAAAATGAAATGTAAAGCCGCTGTCTTTTCTTTTGTACTGTGTTGCATAAGCTAATGCGCCTTCTGCAACAACGGACTTAAGCTTTCCTAATTTTAGAGCGTCAACACTATCAAATTCCTCAGAAACCTTACCAGAACAAATATTAAAATACAAGGTTTTTTTCTCTTTCTTTTCTAACTTCTTCAAATTTTCATTATTCTTATCAATATATGCCTTTAGACCTTCTCTAATTGCATAGAGGCATGTACTTCTTCCAGACAAAATGACAAGGTCAATGTCCATCACACCATTTTCGCCACAATTATCTGCAAAAGATTTTAAGACATCGCAGGTAATTTCATTGATAAATTTTTTGAAAAGTTCGTGATTAACGATATCTTTTATTTTCGCTTCTTCAAAATCAAATTCATCTTGGTTTCCAAGCTGTAATTTTGGTATTTTTTCTTCAAGATTATTCTTGGTAATATGAGCTTTTAATTCTTTCACGTAATTTTTCAACTGATCTCGTTCATCAAGAATAACATTTAAGCCTTTAGCAGTTTTTTTGTCTATTAGTAGGAGTCTATTCAATTTTTTTAGTTCCTTCCCGTTATTATTTTTGTATAATTCCACAAGGATTTGTGCAATAACGTAATCCAAATAGTTTCCGGCTTTATTTACTCCCAACTTACCTATGATATCAATTGTAAAATTATTTTCATTTTTCTCTTTGATAAAATAAGTAAGGTCTAAAGTGCCCGCACCCATATCATACACAAGAACTTTTTCTTTATTATCCAAAGATTTTTTTTGTGTAGGGTTGATTTGCCCCCAATCAAGATTTGTACGTTTTGATAAATAATAACATGCCACAGCATCGCTTTCACTGATAAAAAGCAAATGCTCAGGATAAACAGTAGGCATTGTTGTCCTTGCCAATTTTCTCAACACGTCAATATTTAATGGTGTATAAGTATTCGGATGAGTTAAAACAAGTTTTTCAATCCTTCTTTCTTCAAATTTATAATCATTCTCTGAGACTTCTTTAATTTTATTCTTTAAAAAATAGATAAAGAATTGACGATATACACTTTCAAAAACTTGTGCCACCTCCAAAACTTTTGTTGGTTTTTTTTCATTGTCATAAAGACCTAACTCATTATTATCCGTATCTTTATATTTAAAAATTTGTTTTTCTGCATCTTCGAAGATATCAGGAACATATTTATACCCCATCATGGTTTTTAAACAAGGAAGTTTGAATTTCAATTCAGTTGAGCCTGATGTTGGTGAGAACCAAATAACTTCATCTTTATAATCAGAGGGTACTTTTGCCTGATAATTAATTGCTTTTGAAGATCCTCCATTTAAAACCACAGTTGAAGCGATAAGTGTTCCAGATTCTTGTTTGTCATCTCTCTTAGCTTTATCCTTATATATAGACCATGCTATATCTTCCTTTGTTTTTTTTAAGTCAATAGATTCACCATTTCCCCTAGCATCTGCAGAAAAAGCAAAAACAGCAGATGTCCCAAAATCCACACAGAACCATTCCTTCATTGGTTCTTTACTTAATTTTAACTGAATTGTACGAGTGTAACATCCAGTATCTTTACCGTCTTTAAAATCTAAAAAAGCTTGATTTCTTTCTGGTTCAGTCTTAATCTTCCTTAAAACATAACTTATTGTAATTTCAACCAATACAAAAGTCTCATCATAGCTTTGCATTGGCTCAATAGATTTGATTAAATCTCCCATAATATGAATATAAACTGATTTCGTTTCCTTGGCTTTGAGCTGTTGTAGTGTGGATAAATCCCAATCCCCATCTTTTTCTGTACTTAGCTTAAACAAATCTTCTGGTTTTGTTTCCTCATTAAACCATTTAATTTGACTAGTTTCCATTATTTTAACGTCAGTTATTTTGCATCGACCAAAAAGAACGGAAGCATCTGGATATTTGGGGTCAATACTGTCTGCTGTGTTACTGAATGTAATCCAAGGATTGCTATACATGCCTTCAAACAAACGAATTTCACCTTTTACACTATTAACTATGGTTATGTCTGAAGGCTTAGATTCATCCATATTGCCCGGGAAATGAAATTCTACTTTTTCTATCACTAACACCTCATTCCTTTTTAGCTGAATTGAGCCGATGTCCTTGGGTTCCTTATCATCACATTTAATATAAACATGATAATTAACATCTTTTGAAGGGTTACTGACTTTGTTCATTTTCCAAATCAGTGGGATTTCAATTTCTTCACCATGTTCTAATTCGGCAATTTCTAATCTAGTATATGCCTCAGAAAGTTTATATTTATCTGAAGTGTCCCCTTCTCCCATTATAACCAATTCATTTATCTTTTCTCCGTTTTTTTCATCTATATTTTTAACAAAAATATTAAATGATCCGTGTATAATGTCAGGAGCACACTCCTTAGATGAATTGTGGCGTACAATCAATTTCCCAATTTTGACATCATTATCGGTGAGATTATACATTAAAGACTTTTTATCTTCATCAATACACAATTCGAAATCCATGAATGATTCAAAACGAGCAATACGAATACAAAGATGGTCACTAATAGGTTTGGAGTAACAATTTTGGCTAGAAATAATCTTTAAAGAAAAATCCAGACGAAACTTTTGTTCTTTTGTTAACTTTTCTGAACAGTCAATAATAGATTTTGGAAAAAAATACAAAAAAGGCTGTATTTCTTTTTGATTGTCAATACGAAAACTACCTTTTGCCGCTCTTACAGAATTATTGATTTGAATTTCTATCGGATTAACTTCTTTAGATAATTCTAATCCACCAGCACCTAATATCTCAATTTCATATTGATAATCTCCTTCCAAATAGCACGGTTTAAGCAATCCCCACAAGGACCTCTTGATTCTCCAAAAGAAAAACTTAAAATATTGAGGGAATTTTAACTTGCCTTTTGTATCAATCTGAATCGGATGTCCATCTACAGAAGCTAAATTAATGAGAACCTCTCTATTATTTATACCAAAATTACACATGGGATTTTTTTTATTTTTATAATTATTTTAATTCGATTTCATTAGCTTTGGGAGAATATATCGTTTTGTGTGTATAATATCTGATAAGTGCGAGAAGTACAGCAATTGGAATGATAAATTCCCAAAAAAGAGCTGCATCCTCTTGTCGCTCAAATAAAGATATTTTCCAAAGCCATAGAGGCATTTTACATCCAAAAATTGTGGCATCATTCTCATATTCTATCGGTATTCTGACATTAAGCCCCTCCTTGCCGCTTTCCTTGGTACCATCCTTATCCGGAGACATCAAAGTGGCGTTGTAGAATCCGTCGTATAACAACAGCCAAGTTTTAAGCGTCAGATTCTTAATGTTTTTTTGAGACGGAAGGCAGAAAGACAAAGTTGTGTCGCTCAGTTGTTGGATGTCAGCCAGAAGATTGATGTTATTTCCCTCGTTTATTGTGTCGGAATCCTCAACGACAATTTGCATTTTCTTAAACCGATATTGCTCATTATTACGCCACTTCAAGGGAACATCGACATTGTATGATCCGTCTTTTTTTCTTACAGCTACAAGGTGCGACGGATAATCAACGACAGAGCCTAATGCGAAATGTTCCTGAATCGGTACATATTCAAACAGCTCAACAAATCCATTGGGGGTTTTGCCATCCGACTTGTAACACACATCAAAGCTTTTTCTAAACCGAATGTAGTAGTTTCGTTCAACGTCATAGCATTTCTCGAAAATGGAATCTGAATTCAGTAGATGGTGCTTGTTCACGCTCTGATGATTCTCAACAAAGAATTTAATCTCATTGTAAAAATCATTGCCATTATAATGATGGTCGGTGACAAATATGAGAAAGGTTCTGCCTACTTCTTTATCAGTCGTTTTCAAAGACCTCAAAATATATGGTTTGACAACAGAAAGTAAGGAATAGGGTATGCTTCCCTTAGGATAATCTTTAATTGCAAAAGTGCTCCAATTATTACTTAGCAAATGTTTGAGTTGTTCACTTTCAAATTGTTTATAAGCAATTGTGTCCTTATAAAACACCTCAGGCTTGATAAAACAATTCATGTTGTTCTGTCGTGCATCCATATTAAAACCGACAACAGAGATATAATCATTATCACGAAAAACGGGCTGGTCAGTCTTTTCATTATTATTAAAGAGCATTCTTTTCACTGCAGTCATCACTTCCTCTTCTCCTATCCAAGAATTACAACCTGCCTGGTCAATAGCTATGATGATATGATTTTTAACACTACTCACCAGATCTTTGTTTTCAGCAAGAGCATGCAGATTTTGCCCTTTAATTAAATCTGAAAAAAACAGGAAAAAGAAAAAAAACAAAATTATATTAAATGCAAAAGATTTCGGCTTATGATTCATTGGAATAACGTTTTTCAAATTGTGGTGTCTGTAATTAATAGGTTCAATAAAAGATATAATAAATGTGGTCTTGATGAAACAAAACACAAAAATAGACGTTTAAACAAACGTCGTTTCCATATTATCAGTTAGTAACATATCACCCCTTTTTCCCCATAAACGTGAAACGTCTGTTTCGACGCTCATGGCTTTGGAGCGGGCTGTTTGGCAGCTATGTATTCCTTTCTGACAGACAGAGGAAAAACTGTTGCAAAGATAATAAAAATATTCAATGCTACAAAAAAATATTTAAAAATATAAACAATAGTTCGTTAAAAATTAATTTACTTTTATGCAGCTTGTTCCGCTATCTTAAATAGTCCTTGAAAAGTTTGGTATTTAAAGTCATGCCCGGTTGTTTCTCGAACACGCAAAAAATTCGTCGTATGTAGTACGCGTTGACCATCAGTGCCTTTAATCAGCCGGTTGAAAGTTCTGGGGCGAATTGCCTCCTGACGGTCTTTGCCACGTTCACAGTGGCGGATGACGCGTTGTATGCGAAATCGAGCTTTGTAAGAGAGCGTGCCTGGCTGTCAATAAGCCCGGTGAATTGCTTTGCGTCCCGGAAATTGAACTCTATCTGGAAGCGCGTCCGGTAGTATTCGATGATGTCTTTGCCTGACATGCTCTCATCTGTGGAGAAATAGAGCTTGTGCCCGCCTTTTGGCGTGATATATATATCACAAGTGAGATAACCCTTCCGAGTGACTTGCAATGCGCACTTTGTAGTACCATTGGTATAGCGTCATGTCATCCTTCTCACTGCCCTTGTCAAGGGTGGTCTGGACTACAATCATCAATAAAAAGGAATTCTATATTATCGAGTGTTTGATTCATCAGGCTCCTAACACAACGCTCAATATACTCTTCTGCTTTATAAATAGGAATTATGACTGAAACTGGAATCATAATAATATAAATGTTGAAAAAAGTATCAAATAATAAAACATTTATTGCAAGAGCGGCAGGGAAGATAATTCATGATTCTTCCTTTTATATGGTCTGTTATGAATTGTAAATATGCGGATGAATTGAAAATTGTTTCAAGCTCATTTTCAATGAGATTTCCGAAAACCACGTCGGCATTATAATCAAAGCAACATGGTATTACATCACCTCTCCATGTAATCTGCAAAACTCTGCTTCGAAAACCGGACACAACAGAACACATAGCTTTCTCCGTTTTTCTAAATTGATAAGCACTTCCCCAATTATGGGGTGGGACGACATCACGAACAACTATATCAAAGGCAGACATTGACTCAAACCATTTTCCTATCTTTTTTGACCTATAGGTCTTTTTGCTGGCTGTGACATCCCTCAAAGCCCGATAAACACAAATGTTTCACGTGATTCAAACGTTTGAGATGCAAAACTGACGTTCAAAAATGCTCTATAGGTCATTTTGCAGGCTTCGACTTGCGTAGTTCCCCGATGTTTATTACCTTTGCACCCATTTCAAAAACCTTCAAAAACGACTGATATGAATAAAAAAGATGCCCAGTGTGCCACTCTCCCATAACCAAGCGGAATGGCACTCGCAAAGGAGTGCAGTTGTACAAATGTATGGCCTGCGGACATCAGTTTAGGGCCGGCAATGAGATTGATTCCGATGAGTTATGGACGAAATACATGGATAACAAGCAGACGGTAGCGGAGTTGTCAGCAGCATACGGCCTGAGTGAGTCCACCATCAAGCGACGTCTGCATGATATCACAAAGGAATGGGTGCAGCCTCCATTAACTGGTAGCGGATTCGTTCACATTGACGCGACCTACTGGGGGCATAACTGGGGAGTCCTTCTGGGTCTTGACGAGGAAAGCGGCCAACCGTTGTACGTTGCCTTTATCAAGCATGAACGTGTCCTGGACTACAAGGACGCAATTGCCAGTATAGAGAAACGAGGATTCACCATCAGGGGAATCGTCATCGATGGCATGCAAAGCCTGTTTGAGGAGTTTGCCGCATACAAGATCCAGATGTGCCAGTTCCACATGAAGCAAATAGTTAAACGCTACCTCACGTTGCATCCGAAACTGCTTGCTGCCAGGGATTTGAAGGCAATGATGGAGCGCCTCCCAAAGAAGTCGAAGGAAGAGTTTGAGGATGAGTACACCCAGTGGAAGATAACTTGGAAGGACACGCTGAACAAACGCTCACAGCTGAAGTCCGGCAAGACACAGTTCACGCATCGGAGACTGCGTTCTGCCATGCACAGCATTGATTTCTACCTGCCATATCTGTTTACATACCAGCGGGAGGACTGCAAGGGGATGCCTAACACCAGCAACAAGATTGAGGGTACCTTTACCGATCTGAAGAACAATCTGAACAACCATAGCGGCATGACTAAGGAGAACCGCAAGCGGTTCATTTCTGGGTTTTTCTTGGCATTGACACAAAAGCTAAGCATGAAAAAGCAGGAGCCTCGTTGATAGAGACTCCTGCCCATGCTTGTCTTAGTGTACAGTCCTATTCCTCATGGAGTTGCTCCCCAGCAGAGCTCCACTACGCTTCAGACTGCGGGGCAAAGGTACAACTTATTTCTGGCATGGACAAGCAGAGGGTGTAAATCTCAGCCTGAAATTTGACCTATTGAGACAAAGTACCCTTGCGTCAGCCTGCAAAATGACCTATACGCCTGAATTTCAAAGAAATGTCGGTTACGTGTGATAAACTCGTCTTTCTCCTTGTCAGCATTGATATCAATAAAAGTGATTCTTATCCGATGCTTTCCGTTTTTGAAATTGGGGAAATGGAGCACCTTTGCCGCCTCCAAGGCAAAGGCAACAGAAAAAAAGGAGAATCCGACAAACACCAGATGAACATGACGTTCATCATCGCTAGTAATTCCATCTCCAAACACACTTGGATATGCTATACTAACTTCCTTATTATTCTCTCTGCCTTTGTGATACTGATTGATAAAGACATGTTTTACCCATCCTGTATAGAAATTGTAGGGCACAAACTCAATGCCTAACCCTTTAGTTACTTTTTGGAAAATCTCTGACGTCTTAAACGCTTCGTATGTATCGAGGTCCTCAAACACACATGTGATTCGTTGTGGCAGTTTTTTACCTTTAAATTTCTCCAGATAGCACTGAATACTATCCACACATTCGATATTAACGGCATCATGTGATGGAAGCGAACGGTTGCCAACTATATAGATATCCACTGATGATACCAAATGGATATCTTCATAATAATCCGTTGAAGTTCGGTGCCCAAAATTGATTATCACACGTTTTAGTTTTTCCCGTCCGATTGTCTTTTTAAGCCGTTCTTTAATGGGACTAATGTCTGATGCTGTCATCAACAGAACATATTCATTATCAGCCTTTGCATTATCAAGGATATCACGGATTGATGGAAGGGACCATATCGTCGTATCCGAGAATGACATGATGCCCAGATTTTAGATAGTGTATTTTCCCATCCTGATGTTCATGAATCCTACGGCTAATGGTAGTTGTCATCACGGAAATAATCATATCATTGAATACGATACCCCCAAGCACGTATGTGATTGTGCTAGCTGTGAGCATCCAAGCATTATCCTTTAAGATATTTTCTTTATCTATATAGATATTATTTAAGGCATTCGTATCGATGAGCAGATAGAGGGGGAGAAGCCAGGGACTGATATTATTTTTCTTGTAAAAATTATCATCTATTCCGCTGCAAGAAAGAAAAAGCCATGACAATCCAAAAAGTAGAATCAGAACGACAAGCAGGATAATTACTTGTCTCCACAAGCTATGTGCAAGTGTTCGGTCAAATCCCAGTTTGAGTTTATAATTCTTTTTCATTATATTCATTATTACGTTTCGATTTATGGTCTTTCATATTGCAGATTTTATCGATTTCTTCTCGGCTGACGTAGCAGGCGGGTGCATCTTGCAAAACAAGAAACATTCCGAATGCGGTGGCTTTGCCGTCGGGGGAGCCATAGGATAAGCGGAAATTGCCGATTAAATCCCGGAGGTCATATTCAAGGTTGTCGTTATCGATGTCTTCTGCCTCGCAGAAGGATTTCAGACGTGTGGCGTAGTTTTCAAACGGCTGGTCGTCAACGAGGATGTCCTCCATCATGGTGTTGATAAAAGACTGCATGGCGTCGGAGATGGGCGGAAGATTGGAAGGTGACTGTGACATGGGGGAGTAGTTAGATTTTGTGATGTTTTAATTGTGCAATTCAGAGAGGTGGGTGCTGCCTGACGTAAGAAAACGTCAGCTCCTATAGGTAGTGACTTGTGAGGTGGTTTTGGTGACGTGCCAGGGGATGGACATACATAAAGTAAGTCCTTACAAGATATTGGATTTAGGAACAGGAGAGCTATTTTCGGCGTTCGAGATTGATGAAGGCGAAGGGATGGGGATGACGGTCGGCGGCGGGATGGGATTCGCGGAAGGTCTCCACCCATTCTGAACGGTCGAATTCGGGAAAGAAGGTATCAGCGTTGTCGGTGGAAGCATCGATTTCGGTGATACAAAGACGGTCGGCAATGGGGAGTGCCTGACGATAGACGGATGCGCCGCCAATGATGAAGATTTCCTTGGCATCATCGCTGCCCTCCTCCGCCTTACGGCGGCAGTCGTCAAGGGCTTCTTTCAATGAGGGAAAAACATCAGCACCGGAGAAAGAGACGTTTTTATTACGTGAGAGGACGATGTTGCGTCGGTTAGGCAACGCACCTTTGGGGAGTGACTCAAAGGTCTTGCGTCCCATGATGATGGTGTTGCCGGTGGTGAGTTGCTTGAAACGGCGTAAATCGTCAGGTAGCCAGTAAATGAGCTTGTTGCCGATGCCGATGGCGTTGTTGCGGTCGATGGCGACGATGATGGAAAGCATTTTTTTACAATTAATAATTTATAATTAAGAATTAATAATTATTTGGACCTTACTCTTTTGTTTAAGGGAATTACATTATTTGTTATTCATTTGTTACTATATACTTGCCACTTCACTCTATTCACTTGTTAATCTGAGGATGAAAGATAAAGGACGTCAGACGGAGACAGTGGCTTTGATGTGGTCGTAAGGATCGTAGTTCTGGAGCTGGAAGTCGTCGTAATCAAAATCGAAGATGGATTTCACGTCGGGGTTGATAAGCATGGTGGGTAGAGGACGCGGTGTGCGGGTGAGCTGGAGACGGGCCTGCTCGAGATGGTTGAGATAGAGATGTGTGTCACCGGTGGTGTAGATGAAATCACCGGGTTTGAGTCCTGTCACCTGAGCCATCATCATGAGAAGTAGTGAATAAGAGGCAATGTTGAACGGCACACCGAGGAAGGAGTCGGCACTGCGCTGATAAAGCAGGAGGCTGAGTTTACCTTGGGCCACGTAGAACTGGAAAAGGATATGGCATGGTGGCAGGTTCATGTTGTCGATGTCAGCTACGTTCCAGGCCGACACGATCATGCGTCGAGAATCAGGGGTGTTCTTAATTTGATCTACCACCTGCTGAATCTGGTCGATATGTCCTCCTTTATAGTCGGGCCAGCTTCTCCACTGATAACCATAGATATGTCCAAGGCCACCGTCAGGGTCAGCCCATTCGTTCCAGATACGTACTCCGTGCTCCTGAAGGTATTTCACGTTTGTGTCGCCTTTGAGGAACCACAATAGCTCGTAAATAATCGATTTGAGATGGAGTTTCTTTGTAGTGAGTAAGGGGAATCCGTCTTCTAGATTAAAACGCATCTGGTTGCCGAACACAGATATAGTGCCGGTGCCGGTGCGGTCAGTCTTTTCCACACCCTCAGTGAGGATTCTATTAAGTAGGTCGAGATAGGGTTTCACAATTAATTTTTAATTTTTTATTTCATAATTATTTCAAACGAAGAAATACTTATTTCAGAGAGAGGGTAATATTTCCTGGAGAAACAGGACCAATAATACTAAAAATACGGAGCACTTTTTTAGGAGTGCTCCGTATTGCGTGCTATTAGAAAAACTAATCGTCGTGTTCTGTCATTTTGTTAGCTGAATATACAATCTTCAGAGCGTAAGCTTTTCTGAGCACCTGCTTGAGGTCGGTGATGAATCCCATAGGCGTCTCATGATCGACTTTGAGTGAGACGGTGAAGAATGGTTTGTCCTTGTCACCGACTTTGCCCTGCTCATCGAGAATATACTGTGTAACAATGTTTGAGAAATGCTCGTCGTTGGAAAGCAGCTTATCGTTAATCTGAACACGCGTGCCTGTACCGTCTGCCACAGATGTTGGCTTACCCATATAGATGAACGATGTTGCGGATTTACGGGCAAGTTTCTCAAGCTGGGTACCCTGAGGTTTGTCAATCTTCACCTTCAGCGTCACCTCACGCATGGTCGTTACCATCATGAAGAAGAAGAGGATGGAGAAAATCAAGTCAGGGAGAGATGAGGTGTTCATCTCGGGCATTTCTCTGCCGCCGTCTTTATTAAATCTGCTCATAAATTACAATGCTTTTCCAAAACGTTTAGGTTCTGCCTCGGAGATCATCATCGGACGTGCCTTTCTGATGGCAGCCTTCTGTTTGTCGGTACACTGTTCATAAGTGCATCCGAACTTCTCCTTCGACAATTCGTTTCTAACTTCGTTGTATGCCTTCACAAGCGCATCCTGCACTTGGAAATAGACACCGTAGCTGGTTCCACGGTCGGTCTGTACAGAAATCACATGCTCAGGCGTTACTCTCACTCTTCCGAGTAGGTCGAACTCCTTTTCCACCACTTCAGGAAGGTTAGGGTCGTTTTCGGTGTTGAGAATGAACTTCTTCGCCTTCTCTGTGATTTCAGCTGTAGATTTCAGATATTCCTCATCCGTCAAGGTGGCAATCATGATATAGTTGTCCTTGTTGATACGGATGTTGAGAATATTTCTCTCTTTTACCTTCTTCTCGTTCTGCTGGTTTTCGTCTTCCGGCGGCCTTGGGAGTGTACGAGCCAATCCCTGGTCTGTATCCATAGACGTAGTGATGAGGAAGAAGATGAGGAGGATGAAAGAGATGTCGGCCGTTGAACTAGAGTTCAATCCAGGTACTTTTCTTTTCTTTCCCATATCACCTCCTGTTATTTACGTTTCACAAGACTCCAAATGATAGCCGCGATGGCAATAACAGAGAGAATGATTACAGAAATGATAGAAGCATCGGAGATAACGATTTCTCCTGCATGCTTGAACGGTTCCGGTGAATCCTCAGGAGTGTTCCACTGATGTCCGTTGATGAGGAGTGTGTCATGACGGTTTGCGAAGCCTACAACAGCTCCGATAATGAGGGTCACGATAGGAAGTCCCCATGTGTAGAACAGGGATTTCTCCACTCCGTGTTGCTTGATATACATTATATAAGCGACAATCATGCCGACGAATGCCACCACGGCCAGAATAAGTGACCAAACAATCACCACATCGGTGAGCGCCGGATTATTCTTAGTAGGGTCAGCCTCGTACTCATTGTTGAATCCAATGATGAAGAAAAGCACGAATATTAAAGCTGACACTCCGAAGAGCCCGTAAAGCAAATATTTACTAATTTTTTCAATATCCATTTAATGTTCTCCTTTTTTAATTAAGGGTTAATAAATACGCTTTAAGAAACACGAGCTTTCAGATTACTTGCGGGCTTTCTTAACGTTGTACTTGTAGGTAGTGTCGAGGAGGTCGATAGAAGCGTTCTCCATGTCGGCAGTAATACCCTCGATCTTAGAAAGGATGTAGTTGTAGAGCAACTGGAGCAAGAGGGCAACCACGATACCGAGGATGGTAGTCAAAAGGGCCACCTTCATACCGCCTGCAACGACTGTCGGGGAGATGTCACCAGCCTTCTGGATGTCGTCGAATGCCTGCACCATACCGATCACAGTTCCCAAGAATCCGAGTGACGGCGCCATAGCGATGAAGAGTGTGATCCAGGAACATCCTTTCTCAAGGTTAGATGACTGAACAGCGCCGTAAGCAACAACAGCCTTGTCGATAGACTCAGCGCCTTCGTCAGCCCTCATCAGACCCTGATAGTAGAGTGAAGCAATAGGACCGCGAGTGTTGCGTGCAATTTCCTTAGCAGCTTCCACGTCTCCCTTATTTACGAGAGCGTCCTCGATGTCTTCCTTCATTTTCTTGGTGTTCACATCAGCAAGTGTGAGGTAAACGATACGCTCGATGCAGAATGCAAGACCGAACACAAGAGCGAGAGCCGGCAGTGCCATGAATCCAGCAGAACCCTCGATGAAGTATCTCTTGATAGTCTTATAGAAACCGCTCTTTCCTTCTGGCTCTTCCTCAGCCACAGGAGCAGCCTCTTCCTCAGCAGGTGCTTCCTCGTCAACAGCAGCAGAGTCGGTAGCAGCCTCTTCGCCTTCAGCAGCCTCAGCTGTAGCCTCTTCACCAGCGGCAGGTTCAGCAGCAGCTTCAGGAGCAGCAGCGGCCTGGTCGTCTCCAGCAGCAGCTTCCACATTCTCAGCAGCAGCCTCGGCCTCATCCTGAGCAAAAGCTGACTGTGTCATTCCAAGAGTAAAAACTCCCATCAATGCAATAATTGCAAATACTTTTTTCATCTTTTGGTTAAAATTTTAAGATTAATAATTATTTAATTTTACTTACATTAATTAGAATTATGTATTTCATGCCATACAATCATGCGGAGAAAGCGGGATTCGAACCCGCGAACCGCTTTGTACGGTTACACGCTTTCCAGGCGTGCCTCTTCAGCCACTCGAGCATCTCTCCTTGTAATATTCGTTCAAA
>JAEEGL017148244.1_pt1 | contig 16332 bp, 14 predicted proteins | sample 9134231 | NCBI WGS metagenome assembly JAEEGL01 (sample SAMN16246548, study PRJNA631951) | gut metagenome | biome: gut microbiome; feature: rumen; material: fiber-attached | host: Bos | place: Iran: Karaj | collected 2018-10
CTCACTGCGTTCGATAGCTAAATTGTCCCATAGGGACAGCTAAATTAAATTCGCCTTTTTCAGCTCGGCAAAGCCGAATTTAGCTTGCGAAGCAAATTTAGCTGGGCGAAGCCCAATTTAGCTCGCCGCAAGGCGAATTTAACTGCGGTGTACTTCCTTACGAAGTACACCGCGAGGGATCTTTTTACTTACGGTTTGAATCGTGATAGACCGCAACGAGACCGGAGCGCGTTGAAACGCCGGTTTTTCTGTAAATCGAGGTGACGTTAGCCTGCACGGTCCTTATCTTTATCGAAAGACGGTCCGCGATCGCCGTCTGCTTGTCTTCGGTGAGTACGAGCTCGCGAAACACCTTCAATTCCGACGGGGTCAGTCCGTAACGGTTCCGCACCGCTTCAAACACGTCCGCCGTACCGTTCTCCTCCGGCGCGGGAGGGAGTGCCGAAGAGACGGGTTTAGATGAGAAATCGAGATCTCCGTTCAGCGCCATGAGAAGAAGTATCGCCGTGAGCGCGGCTATGTTTATCGCCAGCACGGCCGCCGCGGAAAGCGAGCTTACGTCGAACGCCCATACGAAAAGCACGGTCAGGCTGTCGAGCACACGCCCGGCAGGCGCCCATAAAGCAGGACGCTTCGTTTTTGCCGCAAGGCGGAAAAACGTAAGATCGTAGTACGATACCACCGCGGATATCGCGATATAAAACAGACACATATTGAGCAGATACGCGTCGCTTTGACCTGCGAGCACGGCGTTCATAAGAGCGAGCGCCGATACGCAAAGCGTCGCAAGCGGCAGGAACCTGCCTTTTTTCAGATCTCCGAGCGCGCCGAACAGTAAAAATCCCGGGATCATGCAAAGTCTCGGCCACGTGTAAACGTTATACTCCGAATACCCGGACGCGATCTGAAGATGATGTATATAACCGTTGTAATATCCCGTGAAAAGCATCATCGCGAACGCAATTATCAAAGCGAAAACGAGCGGACGCGCCGGCGAGGGCTCCTCTTTGCCCTCGCGTTGAAAGGAAGTTTGAAAACCGCCCGAAAATACAAAGCCGAGTATCGCAAACGATACGAGCATAAAGATACCGAGCGGGATCTTATAAAGACGGTGAAGCTGCAGAAAATACTGCAGAGCCGTCGCCGCGGTACACGCCGCGCCGGTGCAAATACCGATACGGACGCCTGATCCCGCGTACGACGCCATTTTCAGATATACGCCGGCTCCGGTAAAACCGAGAGCGAATACCGTCAGAAACGTAACGGCAAGGTAAAAAGCGGAGCTTTCGGCGAAGAAAAACATCAAAACCGATCCGCAGAAAAACACTCCGAGACCGCACAGAGCCGCCGCCGTTTTGCCTGATGAACTTTTTATCAGACGGAAAACGGGCGCAAAAGACAGAAAACCGATCACCGCCGCGATCTGTATGAAGCGGTAAACGTTTTCCTGCACGGCGTCTGAAAGGAATCCCCGTCCCGCCTGATTGCCGAACCTCAGTACGACGTACTGCAAAAACATGAACGCAAAAAACGTCGCCGCCGCGGCCGCGTTTTTATTCTTTGATAACGCGCTTCCCATGGTCGTTTTCTTACCAGCCGTATTTTTCGTAATTGGGTTCTATAACGGTCTTGTTGTAGTCGTTGCCGCCGGGGTAGTTCGCGCTTTTGAGAATGCCCGGAGTTATGCCCTTTTCGAGCAGCTTTTCGACCGCTACCGAGGTAACGCTCCACATTATGTAATCGGACGCTATGCCGGAAGCCGCTCCGAAACGCGCTTCGATGCCGTCAACTTCAAGCATCGCTTCGGCGGCGGGAGCGCAGTTGTCGAGCGTTACCGTCGCTATTTCGTAAAGCTTTTTGCCGGACGGATGGACCGGGTCGACCTGAGTCGCGTATTCCATAGAGGTGAAGGCTATCACGTTTATTCCGAGCTTGACCGCTTCGTACGCGAGATCGACGACTTTGGCGGTCCTTCCGGAAACGGAGCTTAAAAACAGTACGTCGCCCGGGCGGAAATTCGACTGCGTAAGCGCGTATCTTGCCGCCGCCCCCTGCGTTTCCGCGCCCGGGAAACCGCCTTCGCGCTTTTTCGCGTCGTTTTCTATTTTAAGATCGTAGCTGAAATGCTTGTAAAATATCGGGCCTCCGCCGCGGTATATCGAATCCATCTCCATAAAGTGGCAGATGCTCGATAAGAATATACAGCCGCCGTTTGCAACGCTGTCGGCGACGATCTCTCCGGCTTTTATTATGTTTTCCGTCTGAGTGTCTCTGACCTTTCTGAACAGGTCGTCTATCGCCTGTCTGTATCTGTCAAGCAGCATTTTAGATACCTCGCCCTTTCATATTATTTATATCATAGATAAATTCGGGATACTGCGACGCGACGAGTGAAATGTCCGCTTCGCCGTATCTGTCGTAATATTCTTTCGCTATCGCGCCGGCTATCGGTTCGAGCGCCGGTATGACGGGAGCTTTGCCGTAAACCGAAACGAAGCCGTCGTAAAAAAGCGGATTTGCGCGCCATACGCTGCCCGATACCGCGACGGGGATACCGTCGGGAAGACCGCGCTTTCTTATCAGCGCCGCGACCGATTCGCCGATTATCCTTCCCGCGCCGTAAAGTATTTCTTTCGCCGTTTTGTCGCCGAGACGGGCGGCTTCAACGACGGTCGGCACGCATCCGCTCACGCAGGCTACGGGCGACCTTTCTTTCTGCGAGTAGATCGAAAATACGGCTTCTCTGAAGGTTTCTTCCGTATAAGCCCCGAAATGCTTCGCAAGCATATCCGTAAGAGCGGTCTTCTGACCGCGGCGTTCGTAATGACGTATCGCGGCTATGAGAGCCTGCCTGCCGATGTAATAGCCCGACCCTTCGTCCGATACGGCGGCGCCGTAACCGCCCTCAGAAAAGCGTTCGTTTCCGTATTTCGCAAATACCGTCGCGCCGGTGCCGGAGAGGGCGAGCACGCCGTCGCCGAAAAGTCCCGCGGCAAAAAGTCCGAGATCCATTTCACCGTCGCGAAATGCGTTTTTTACGGAGCAGTGCTCCGAAAGAAGTCCGATCACCCGTTCTTCGTACGTTCCGCGCACGCATTCAAGCGTAATGCCGTGCAGACCGAGCGAATTCACAAGCTCGGCGGCGTGCCTGCGGTAAAGCGGATCGGCCGTGGTGTTGGACCGCAGACTTCCCGCAACGCATACTCCGAGCCGATTGAGATCTTCGTCGTAAAGTATCGCGGCGGTCTTCGTTCCGCCGCTGTCGATAACAAGGCGCTTTTTCATCACATATAAAAGATGTTGTCTTTGTATTCGGCGAATATCTTATCGTTATGCTCGTCTCCGCCGTCAAGATTTGCGCTCATCAATACGGGCGGAACGAACCCGTCTTCGATCATCACGTTGATCGCGTCGACGGTCAGGGCGTTCATGATCGCCGCGCCGACCGCGGTGGACGTCGGTCCCGTTTTTTCGGGCAGACCTTCGATTTGCACCGCCGCGTCGCCGGGTTCGCCCTTATTGTCGATCACGATGTCGCACACCTCGAAAAGCCGTTTTCCGCACGGATGGCGCGGCGTTACGGAGCGTGAATAAGAAAGATTCGTGAGGCATACCGTTTTCACGCCGTTTTCTTTCGCGCAAAGCGCCATTTCGACCGGCACGGCGTTTCTGCCCGAAACGGAATGGAGTATCAGCAGATCGCCGCTTTTAACGCTGTTTTTCTCGAATATCGTTTTTCCGAGACCGGCGAGCCGCTCAAGCGAGCTCGTCATCGTTATCGGTCGCGTGTTGAGCATCATGCCGGGAAAGAATATCGGGTTTATGACCGCGAGACCTCCCGTGCGGTAGAACAGCTCTTCGGCTATGATGCCGGCGTGAGAACAGCCGAATACGAATACGTTGTTCTTCGCCTCCACGGTTTCCGCCAGCGCCTTTGCGGCGGCTTTTATCTGTTCCGTCTGCGTTTCGTACGCTTCTTTTATCATATTTGAGACAATGTTTATATAATCGGATCCGTTCATATATCCTCCGTCAAAAGACCGCGGTTATCGCCGCGGTCGTGATTTATTTGCCGAGAACCTCTTTTGCAGAGCTTTCGATTATCTGCAGACCTTTTTTCAGTTCTTCTTCGGTTATAACGAGCGGCGGCAGTATTTTCAGAACGGTGTCGTTTCTGCCGGAGCGTTCGATTATGAGATTTTTCTTGAAGCAGAGCTTTGAGATCTTACCGGCAAGCTCGCCCGAAGGATCGAGAGCGGAGAAGTCTATGCCGTAAATGAGACCGCGGCCTCTGTAAGTGATGCGCGGATCGAGCGGCAGGATGTTCTTCTCGATATAATCCTTCAAAAACTCTTCAACTTTCCTGACGTGCAGAAGAAGGTCTTCTTTTTCGAGCACGTCGAGAGCCGCGTCGGCGGCGACGAAAGCGAGCTGATTTCCGCGGAAGGTGCCATTATGCTCGGCAGGCTTCCAGATATCGAGCTCGGGCTTCAGAAGAAGCAGAGCCATCGGCAGACCGCAGCCGCCGATCGATTTCGAAAGCGTCACCATATCGGGAACGATGCCGGCGCGTTCGAACGAGAAGAAGTCGCCCGTTCTGCCGCAGCCGATCTGAATATCGTCGACTATGAGAAGAATGCCGTATTTGTCACAGAGAGCGCGCAGACGGCGGAGCCATTCCGTATCGACGGGGATTATCCCGCCCTCCGCCTGAACGGTCTCAACGATGACCGCCGCGGGGATCTCCGAGCCGGAATGATCGTCCGTAAGGACGTTTTCCATATACGCTATCGTATCGAACGACTTGTTGAAGCCGTAAGGGAACGGCATAAAGGTCACGCCCTGCAAAGCCGTGCCCGACGCGTCTCTGTTGTACGAATTGCTCGTAGCGGCGAGAGCGCCGAGAGTCATGCCGTGAAACGCGCCGGTAAAGGCGAATACCGTCTGTCTCTTTTTGACCTTGCGCGCGAGCTTGAAAGCCGATTCGACGGCGTTGGTGCCGGTCGGGGCGGGGAACATCACCTTGTAGTCGAGTCCGCGCGGCTTGAGTATCGAGTTTTCAAAATGCTCGAGAAAAGAGCGCTTCGCCGTCGTGTGCATATCGAGCGCGTGAAGTATGCCGTTATTTTTCAGATATGCGATCAGCTTGTCCGTTATGTATGGATTGTTGTGACCGTAGTTGAGAGCGCCGGCTCCCGCGAAGAAATCGAGATACGCGGTACCGTCCTCTCCGTATATGTAGCAACCCTCGGCTTTGTCAAACACCGCCGGAAACGACCTGCAATACGACCTTACCTCGGATTCGACCTGTTCAAAAATATCCATAAGACAATTCCGTCCTTTCATTTACTGTATCAATTCAAAGTATATCACACAATTACGATATAATCAAGAGTAAAATAATAAATTTCAAAAAATTTGATCAAAAAACCGAATCCCCCGGAAAACCGGCGAAGCGGGGAAGGTTCTCGCGGAGAGCGTCCGCCGCCGTGATTTTATTGACGTTCCGTTTTCCTGCGCGTACGTCTTGTGCGGTTGATGTGGCGTTCGAAGCTGCCGTTATTTATAAGCTCGGCGAGGACGTACTGCTCGAAAACGGGTACGGTGCAGGAGTAAAATCCGAGCTTTTTCTCGTATTCCGAAAGCAGAGACGGGGGCAGCAGGGCGTAGCCGATGCGGAAAGAGGGAGCGACGGTCTTTGAAAACGTATTTATGTATATGACGCGGCTTTCGGTATCGAGAGAAAAGACCGTGTCTTCCGCTTTTGACAAAAGCGTGAACTCCGAATCGAAATCGTCTTCGACTATATAACCGCCGCGGCTCTTCGCCCATTCAAGATATTCGCGCCGCTTCGACGCGCTCGCCGTTATGCCGCTCGGGTAGCTGTGAAACGGCGTTACGTGCAGTACCGACGCCGACGATCTGCGAAGCTCTTCGGTGCGTACGCCGTCGGATCCGAGCCGGAGCGCCTCGCATCTCACGCCGTTTGCTTCATATACGCGGCGTATCTTGTCGTAGCACGGATCTTCGAGCGCGAATATCCGCTCCCTGCCGAGAAGCTGAACGGTGAGCCCGTACAGATATTCAGCGCCCGAGCCTATGATCACCTCGGAGCTTTTTACGTTTATGCCGCGCGATCTCTGCAGATAGTCAGCTATGGCACAGCGAAGCTCCGGCGTGCCGTTGTTCGGTGATTTTACGTAAATATCCTCGCCGCGGTCCGCAAGCACCTTACGCATACACTTTGCAAGCGCCGAAAACGGAAAAACGCCGTCCGAACGTCGAACGTTTTGCGCAAGCGGCTTTATCTTCTCGGGCGAGGAGAAAAAACCGTCCTTTCTGTATATCACGTAATATCCGCTGCGCTCTCTCGCTTCCGCGTAGCCCTCGTCGCAGAGTATCGCGTAAGCGTGCTCGGCGGTGATAACGCTGACGCCGCAGTCGAGGCAGAGCGTACGCTTCGACGGCAAACGGACTCCCTCGGGATAAACGCCGTCCGTGATATCCCGCCGCAGCTGACGGTAAAGCTGCATATACGCGCTTTCGTTTGAGTTTTTATCGATCCTGTATTTCATCTGGTTATATAAAATTTCCTTTTTCTGATCATTTTAATATTATCAAACGCAGTATATCATATAATCATCAATTTGTAAAGAGGTTTTTTATGAAAAGATTGCTTACCATTCAAGATATTTCCTGCCTCGGCAAATGCTCGCTCACCATCGCCCTGCCGGTCATTTCGGCGCTCGGAGTGGAGACGGTCATTTTGCCTACCGCCGTTTTGTCGACTCATACGATGTTCAAAAATTTCACCTGTAAGGATCTGTCGGATCAGATAAAGCCGATAACCGAACACTGGCGTAACGAAGGCGTCGCGTTCGATGCGATTTACACGGGCTACCTCGGCACCGCCGAAGAGATAGACGAAATGAAGGAGGTCTTCAAAACGTTCGGAAATAAAGACAATTTCATTTTCGTCGATCCCGTCATGGCTGATAACGGCAGGCTCTATCCGGCTTTCGATCTTGCCTACGCAAAGAAAAACGCGGAGCTCTGCGCGGCGGCTGATATAATCGTGCCGAATATCACCGAAGCGGCTTTCCTTACCGGTTCCGAATATAAAGAAGAGTACGGCGAGGATTATATAAAAGATCTTTTGAAAAAGCTCTCCGGTATTTGCCCCGGTATATGCGTGCTGACCGGAGTAAGTCTCTCGGAAGGAATGACCGGACTTATGGGTTACGACGGCAAAACGAAGGAGTATTATACTTATCAGAACAGAAGGATAAACGCGTCTTATCACGGCACGGGCGATCTGTTTTCTTCGGTATTCGTCGGTTCGATGCTCAGAGGCAAAGACTGGCGCGAGGCGGCAAAGACCGCGGCGGATTATACCGCGCATACGATAGAGGTGACGCTGAAAAATCCGAAAAAACCGTGGTACGGCGTCGATTTCGAGGCTACGCTGCCCGAACTCATCAAGTCGTGAATATAAAAAACGGAATATAATAATAAAACGACCGCCGCAAAATTTTCATTTTGCGGCGGCTTACTTTATATCGGTTTATTATTCGGCGTCGGTCGTGACGTAGGGGATGCCGTGCTCGAGCATCCAGAGCGGGCTTACGAACGAATCTTCGACCGTTACGGAGAAGTGGACTCTTTCGGCGTCGCCGAAGCCGCTGTCGTTTGAGTATGCGATGAGGTCGCCCTGCGTTACCGCCTGACCGACCGTAACGCGGCTCGGGTCTACTCTCGTGTACCACGTTCTTACGCCGTTGCCGTGATCTATGACGATGATACCGCCGTTTATAACGGTTTGTCCGACGTAGGTCACCTGACCGGAGAGCGACGCGCGCACCTCGGAGCCGCTCGATACGTGATAGTCTATGCCGTTATGGCGGAACGTTTCGCCCGTCGCCTTGAGCGTCATCGTAAGGCCGTAGCCGGTCTTGTAATCCTTTCTCTTCGTCGGGAAACCGAGATCTTCGGTGTTGCAGAGATTGCCGGAGGCTGACGTCAGCGCAAATATGTTTTTGAACGAGTCTTCGGTCTGCTTTTTGTTTTCGTCGGAGAAATAACGCGCTATTTCAGAGGCGGAGTTGCCGTAATTTTTCGTATTGAACTGAGTCGGGCTTACCGTTACCGTGAATTCGGCGGTCGAGCCGTCGCACGAAAACTTCAGATTGTATTCGCCCGGCTCCGTCTCGTAAGAGGTGGGGATGAACGCCACGGCTTTTCCGTTGTTATCGTAAAATTTCGGCATGGTCCCGAGCGGCGGATCGCAGGTCACCGTAATATCCGCGGCTTTCGCGTTTTCAGCCGCGATGCCTATAACGCCGCCCTGATCGACCGCAAGAGAAGAAAGCGTGTAGGAAGCGTTCGCGCGGACGTAAGCGTCGAAATAATACGTTGCGGAGCCGTAAGAACGGAGGCTTTCGCTTTCGTTCCACTGCACCTCGAGCTTGATCCTGAAGTATTTCGCCTCGTCCGTTTCAAGACCGGGGAAATCGGAAAGGAGCCTCGTGACGGAGGTGCCGCCCTCGTCGTACGTTATTATCGCCGAATCGGGTTCGCGCGAGAACCACGTGTTGAGCGTCTGCCGGGATATATCGTCGATCTTCTTTACGGTTTTCGACGTCGCCGTTTCGATCGGAGTATAATGACCGTCGAGAGTGCTGTAATTCCACGAGATCTCGGAAGGAGTTATCTCGACCTTGTCGCTGCCGACGCAGAATACGGGAGCCGCGGTATCGTAAAGCGTTACCGCGTACTGAGTGCTCATGAATTTTCTGCACGCTATCGGATCGGCTTTGTACGCCATATCCGAACCGTCGAGGAAATACACCTCGTCGGGACGCTCGGCAGACATATAGAATCTGTATTCAGCCGCGCTCTGACCTCTGTAAAATTTGAATATGAACGATTTGAACGAGAACACGGCGTTCGGAACGGCGTTGACCTGCGTGCCCTTTGCAAGGTCGGCGTAAAACGCTATATCGTTCTCGTCGGTTATCTCGTAGACGTTGCCGACGGGATCCGTTATTTCCAGCTTGGAGATGTTTTCCGGTTCTTTGATCACATCGGCGGCTTTGGGACGGTACAGTATCGGTATCAGTATCAGCGGCACGAGAACGGCTACGATGCTGATAAGTATCGGCAGCTTGCTTTTCATACTCTTTTCCTTTCTTATTCTATGACCATTTCGGCTTCGACGTTGGTCTTTCCGTCGGAGCGTACGGTACGGAAATATCTTACGCCGTCGCTCTGCGCCGTGTAGATCTTCAGCACGTCGCCGAGAGGCGCCTCCGAAAGAAACGATACGTTCAGCGATACCACGCGCCCTCCGGTCTTTCGTCCGGCTTCGGGCGCGAACGAAAACAGCATATCGGGGTAAACCGTGTTGTTCATATGCCCGTTGCCGTCGCAGTCGGCGTAATATACTTCGCGCTCGCCGCAAAGCGAGAGCGAAACGTCGCGCAGGTTTATTCTGCCCGGGGCGTCTATACCGACCGTATCGGTATCGGTATGCTTTGACGTATCGATGTCGGTCACGCGGTAGATCTTTCTGTCTTCGACTCCGACGAGAGCCCATACGGTTATCGCTTCGGCGGCTAAAACGCCGCGGCAGAAAAGACGGTGGGCGCGGTTGAAAACGGCGCCGTGACAGTCGTAAAGCCACGTTTCGGCAATAAGCGTGTCATGCGCTTTGACCGAGCCGTAAACGCTCAGATTCAGGCGGCTCAGTATAAACGCCTTGCCGTCTTCTCTCATCTGATCGTACGAATAACCGGTCGTATAGAGCTGAAGGTTCGCCGCCTCCTGCATATAGCGGAGCGCCGCCGACGCGCGCAGATTGCCGCACAGATCGATATCGTGCGAGTTAACGTCGAATTCGCAGATGTATTTCATTACGCTTTGTTATCGGAACCTAAAACGTACGTTATCTTGTGTTTTACGGTCTCTTTGATGTCGGCTCTCGCCGCGCCGAGATATTTTCTCGGGTCGAACACGTCGGGCTTCTGCGCGAATACTTTGCGTATCGCCGCCGTCATCGCGAGGCGGATGTCGGTATCCATATTGATCTTGCAGACCGCGAGAGAAGAAGCCTCGCGGAGAATATGCTCCGGCACGCCTGCCGCCGATTTCATATTGCCGCCGAATTCGTTTATGACGTCGATGACCTTCGGGTCGACTGACGAAGCGCCGTGAAGGACTATCGGATATTCGGGCATAAGAGCCTGTATTTCTCTTAAAATGTCCATTCTGAGCTCCGCTTTGCCCGAGAACTTGTACGCGCCGTGGCTCGTGCCTATAGCTATGGCAAGACTGTCGCAGCCGGAAAGCTCTACGAATTTCACCGCGTCGGCGGGATCGGTATAGAAAGCGTGATCGGACGAAACGTTGACCTCGTCTTCGATGCCGGCGAGTCTGCCGAGCTCGGCTTCGACGGTGACGTCGTATTTATGAGCGTACTCGACGACCTTTGCCGTCAGCTCCGCGTTCTGCTCGAAAGGCAAGGACGAAGCGTCTATCATGACGGAGGTGAATCCGCAGTCGACGCATTTTTTGCAGGTCTCGAAGTCGGGACCGTGGTCGAGGTGGAGCGCGAGCTCAACGCCCGTCTCTTCAACCGCCGCTCTGACCATACCGATCAGATAAGGCGCGTGAGCGTATTCGAGAGCGCTTTTCGATACCTGAAGGATAACGGGGGAGTTCAGCTCCGTCGCCGCTTCCGTGACCGCCTGGATTATCTCCATATTGTTGATGTTGAACGCGCCTATCGCGTAACCTCCGCGGTAAGCCTTTTTGAACATTTCTCTGGTATTTACTATAGCCATTTTCTTTTTCTCCGTTTGATATTTATAGGTTTCTGTAATATTATAATATCCCCCGCCGAAAAAGTCAAGGCATATCGGTTAAATCTTGATTTATTTTTATATCGGAGCGATACCGCAGGCAGGCTCATAGTTCTAAATTCTAAGTTTTAATTACCAATTAAAAGCGTAAAGATATCGGTTATGATCGCCTTACGGTAAGTTTAGAGTCTAACTTGTGCGCAGGCGCACAAGTTATGAGCGCTTCGCGCGTTAGCCTTCCCCGTTGGGGGAAGGTGGCTGCCGAAGGCAGACGGATGAGGACGGCTCAATACCGTCACGCAAACGAACGTCTTATTGCGCCGTTCAAACGGGCGATTCGTTAATCGGCCCTACTGCCTTCGGATAACGCTTGCACTGAGCGATTCAAGCGGCAGGAGCAAGCCCCTGCCCTACGTATCTCCGAATAACGTCCGTGCAAACTTTTCGCTTTTTGGGGTCTCCCCGCCCCCCAAAGCGGCTGCGCCGCAGTTAAATACGCCTTCGGCGTGTGATATACGCTTCGCGTGTGAAATCGCTTCCGCGAACCCCCAACACTCACTTTGTTCGTATCGGGGAACCCCGGCGCGGTGAAATTCGGCTCTGACGAGCCGAGTTTTGGGGTCTCCCCGCCCCCCTTAACCGCCCCCAAACCCCCACCATCCCCCCATTTTTTCAAATGGGGCTTTTTCGCCTGCCGCGCGGCCCCCTCGATAGAAAATCGAGGGAGGGGATAAGGGGGTTTGGGGGTTGGTGCGGCTCGCCGCGCTGGAGGGGTGGGAAACCCCCAAAGGCGGCGAAGCCGCACGGATTGTTGCCGTCGGCGACTCCTTATTCACTCGCCCCGAAGGGGGCGAACATCATTTGCGCAGCAAACATCATGGCGAAGACGCATCATTTGACGCAAAGCGTCAAACATCATTCTTCTCAGCTCGCCGCAGACGAATTTAGTTTAATCGAATCGCCTCTGCGGTCTCCGGATAACGTTAAGCCTGCCGTTTATTCCGGTTTTTCGCATTTCAGAAGCGAAAAAATACCTGTCAGCATCAAAAATCGACCGCTTGGCGTAAATCTATTGACAAAAGCGAAAATTTGAAATATAATCGAGACATAAGAAATCGACGGGTGATCATATGAAACTTAAGATCGAAATATCGCCGGATCAGGATGAAGAGATAATCATACGCGTAAAAGCGGCGGACGAGCGGCTGCGGCGGATGCAGAGCGTCATTTCTAACGTTCTCGACAGCCCGGGCGTGCTCGCCCTGTACGACAGCGGAAAAGAATATTATATCCCGTATGACAAAATACTGTTTTTCGAAGCGGGCGGCGGCAGGATATACGCGCACACGGCGGATGCGTTCTACTTCTGCCCGCAGAGCCTCGCGGAGCTTTGCGGCATTCTGCCGGCGAGCTTTGCGCGGGCTTCGAAAAGCTGTCTTATCAATACGGCGGCGGTATACTCGATAACGCGTTCGCCTACGGGTGTAGGCGAGGTCGGCTTCATATCCGGCGGCAAAAAAGCGTACGTTTCAAGAATGTATTATAAATCCGTAAAAGAAACTATTGAAGAAACGAGGTTAAAAAGATGAAAAACGGTAAAATTTCAGCGGCAAGCATTTTCTGGGGACTTCTGCTCATAGGAGTTGCGGTCGTACTGATACTCGAAGGCGCGGGCGTGGACAAAACGCTCGGCAATATTTTCGGTATAACTGTGCTCGACATAGCGCTCGGCATACTTCTTATCACGTGGCTCGTATATTTGATCGTAAAAAAGAAATACTATATGGTGTTTCTGCCGATCGGTCTGTTCTATACGTTCGTTGTCGACAAACCGCTCGCAAAGGCGCTCAACGTCGCCCCCGAAAATCTCAAATCCGACGGAAGGATGATCCAGTGGTGGATCGTACTCATCGCGTCGCTGCTTCTCTGCATCGCGTTTAGAGTGCTCTTTACAAAAAAAAATGTGATTGATACCGGCGTCAAGGCGTCGGAATCTCACCGTCTCGGCGATTCGACCGTTTATTTCGACGCCGCGAACCTGCACAACGCTCTCATCACTGAAAACGTCGGCAAAATGAACGTCTATATCGCGAACAAAGAACAGTACGGCGGCGACGGAATAATCACGATACGCGAAAACGTCGGAGTCATAACTCTGCATATACCCGCGAACTGGGCGGTCGTCAACGAGGTTCATGAAAATCTCGGCAGCGTAAGCATACCCGACAACGATACGCCGACCGACAAAACGGTAACGCTCGTCGTGACCGAAAACGTCGGCAGGATAATAGTGGAGTTCAACGGCTGAGGTACGCGGCGTCACGCCGCGCGCGGCGTGAAAAGGAACTTTATATGGAAGAAACCAAAATCAAAAACGTCTTTACCAACAATAATTTCAGGCTCGTGTTCTTCGGCGCGCTCGTGTCGGAGCTCGGAATATCGCTTTACTGCTTCGCGGTCGGGTTTTACATTCTCGACATAAGCGGCAACAACGCGTTTTTACAGGGTCTGTATCTCTCGCTTACCGCCGTGTCGCTATTGCTCCTTACGCCGATAGGCGGCGTACTCGGCGACAGATTCAGCAAAGCGCGGATAATGGCGTACTGCGATTTTATAAAGGGCGGTCTTATCGTACTCGGCACCGCGCTGATGCTCGTGTTCAGAAGCAGTACGGCGCAGATAGTGAACCTCTTCATCGTCGGTATAGTCGGCAACGCCGTAAGCGGGATATTCTGGCCGTCGTCCAACGGTCTTCTGCCTCACATCGTAGCGGAAGAAAAGCTTCAGCAGGCTAACGCCTATTTTTCGGTGAAATCGGCGCTGATAAACATTCTCGGCGCCGTTACGGCCGGAGTTTTGTATAACGCGATATCCGTCTACGCGCTTTTTTTCATCGTCGGCGGCTGCTACGTGTTCTCCGGCGTGTCGGAAATGTTCATAAGGTACGAACACAGAAAACCGGACGGCAAACTGACGATCAGGACCGCGCTTTACGATATGCGCGACGGCTTCGTTTACCTGAAAGGCCATAAGCCTCTTATGACGCTTATGGCGGCGATCCTGCTGATCAACTTCTTCTTCGCGCCGTTACCGGGCAACTTTCTGCCGTATTTCGTCAAAACCGATATCGCGCCGTCGCCGTCGTATCTGTTCGATAACTTCATATCGCCCGAGCTCTGGTCCGGCGTGATAAGTATGGTGATCGGCGTGAGCGCGCTTATAGGCGCGGTGATCCTAAGTGTAAAGAAGCCGAAAGAAAAAGTCGGCAGATCCACGGCGTTCCAGGTCTGCATGCTTGCGGCGGTGATGATCGTTCTGACGGTGTGCTACGGCGTATTCGTCGCGTACGGCGATAACCTCAACGCGTTTCTCATAACGCTCTGTACCGGAGGGCTCGCGTTCGGCTCCGTCGTGTCGTTCATAAATATCCCGATCAACACGGCGATAATGCGTACCGTAGATAAGGACAAGCTCAGCAAGGTCAACAGTATCGTGAGCGTTTTGTCGCAGGGTATGACTCCGGTCGCGTCGATGCTCGCGGGCGTCGTTTTGCAGTATTGGGGCAGTACGCCGCTGCTCGGCATCTGCTCCGTCGGCTTTACCGCCGCGGCTCTGTTCATGGCTTTCAGCAGGCAAACGAAAAAAATATAACCCCCGGGGCAACGACCCGGATCAAAAAAAGCAAAACGAAAAGAGCCGTTAAGGCTCTTTTCTCCGTTCGGTTCGCCATAGCGAGCCGTTTTTGTTTTTTACTGTTCGATCAGCGAAAGGCCGTAGACGTGGCGTTGGATCATGAGCGCGTTCTCTATCGTTATGTTTCCGTCGGCTCTGAGGTCGGCGGCTATCAGGAACGCTCTGTCAAGCGTGATCTTGCCGGTTATGTAATCGGCTATCGCCTGGGTATCGTTTGCGTTTATCATTCCGTCGCCGTTTACGTCGCCGTAAATGATCGCCGTGTATTCGGCGCCGCTCACGGTGAAGACCATGCCGGTCGCAACCGAGGCGTTCGCGGCGGCTTCGGTGCCGTCGGCGTTTCTGACGGCGACTTCTTCACGTTCGATCTCTTCGGCCGTGCAGATATCCGTTACTATATCCGTTACGGCGGAGCCGAGTCTGAAACCGGCGATTATCTTTTCGCCCGTCTCGTTTATTACGGTGAAACGGATGTCGGAAGAACTGATTATCACGGTGCAGGTACAGCTGAATTCGCCGTCGGTGCTGACCGCGTTTATCGTGACTCTGCCGTTTTTGATCGCCGTGACCACGCCTTCGGGGCTGACTTCGGCTTTTTCGTCGTCTGACGTGAAGAACGAAAGCTCGGGCAGCTCAACTTCTTCGGGTATCGGTTTTACGACGAGCGAAACGCTGTCGCCGACGTGGATCCTGTAGATCTCGTTTTCGAATTCTATGCCGGTAAGCACGACCGGGGCGTCGGTATCGGTCACGTCGCCGGTCACGTCGCCGGTAACGTCACCCGTATCGTCGCCTGTATCGTCGCCGGTAACTTCACCGGTATCTTCACCGGTAACGTCGCCGGTATCATCACCCGTAACGTCGCCCGTATCTTCGCCGGTAACTTCGCCGGTCACGTCTCCCGTGTCTTCTCCGGTCACTTCACCAGTGACCTCGGACGTGTCTTCCGTAACCGGTTGTTCGCCGGTGACGTCGCCCGGATCTTCGCCCGTGACCTCTGCGGTGACCTCGCCGGTCACGTCTTCGGTCGAGACCTCTGCGGAGGAGACGTATATGCCGAGCATAAGAGATATTATGACGATCAGAGAAACGATCGCCGCGATAAGCCTTTTATTCATTACCTTCATCCTCCTCTTTTTCGTCTTCGTCGTCTGCGTCGTCGGTATCGTCGTAAGAAAGGTCGCCGTCGTCGTCTTCATCGTAGTAGTATTCGTCTTCGTCGAGTTCTCTCTTCTTCTTGAAATAGATATAAAGGAAATAGATTATACCGCCTATGACCGATACCGCCACTATGCCGGCCACTATATACCATACTATCTTGAGATCCGTTTGTTTCGGTTCGTCGACGGGTTTTGTCGACACCGGTTCGGTGTTCACGGGTTTTGTCTCCGCGGGCTGAGTTTTGGCGCCGGTCACGAGGGCGTTGTAGATCGCTCTCGCCTCCTCCAGTTTGGCGTACATATTCGAAGCTTTGACCGCTTCCTGCTGGGTTTTGTTCATTTTGGCGTATCTGCTGAACAGATCCGTGATCATATCTCTCGACTCGAGCGTGATACTGTTGAGATCGAGTTCGCTGATCTCGAGGTTGAGCGCGTCGGCGGCTTCACGCGAATAGTAGGTCACCTTGAACTGCTGGGCGAGATTGCCGTAAGTCACCGTAACGGTCTGCTCTCCGACGTAGCTCTTATCGTAACCGGAAAGCATACCGGCCGTCATCGGCACGTCCTCGTACGTGCGGTCGTCGTAGAATACGAGGAGCACGCCGCCCGCCGGATCGATA
>JAEEGL011382842.1_pt1 | contig 16331 bp, 18 predicted proteins | sample 9134231 | NCBI WGS metagenome assembly JAEEGL01 (sample SAMN16246548, study PRJNA631951) | gut metagenome | biome: gut microbiome; feature: rumen; material: fiber-attached | host: Bos | place: Iran: Karaj | collected 2018-10
ATGCGGTCTGGGTAAGTTTCACCCGGGTCAGTCTCTACAGACCTAGTTGTAGTAAACAGTACCAGAGTATCATCAATAACAGCGGTACCTATAGCATTGCCAGCAACATTGTTTCCAGCAGTGTTGTTCAGTCTTATGGGAATAGATTTTGTTCCCCTTTCAGTAACCCAACTCATGAAGGTATTGCCCTCATTAGTAGAGAGTCGAAGGTTCATATTTTCAAAGGCAAACTCAGGATTGAATGCAGAAACACTCAAGTCTCTGTTCATTCCTTTAGTCTTCCAATTCATTATCTTCTTTGCCATACCAACTATAATTATCGGTTATTGTCGTGGGTGAATACTATTTCTTTAGCGCCTAAGGTCTTAAATCCCTTATAGAACTCGTTCATTCTAGGAACCATATGTGTTAGCATATTACTGATAGACTGCATCTCACTTATGCTAGGAATAGTGAATTCAGAGTTCAGCTGGCCAGCAAGTAGTGCATAATCTTGCTTTGCATTCTGAAGAACAGGTCCTGTAACCTTTCCTTGGTCAAATTTAATAGTAAACACTTGCTTCTTGATATATGCCTCTAATGCTGCAATATAGACTTCATTATCAACAAGTAGAGGAAATCCATTTTCATCTACCGGAATAGCTCTATAGGAAACTTCTACCTGACCTTCCTTAAATGAGGTGTATAACACCTGTCCTTGAGTCTTAAAACTTAGCTCTGTAAGGAGTCGCTTGTCTGCGGGAAGAAAGGTATCCGTCATTGCTCTAAGGCAAATCTGGGTTTTACAATCTTTCACTTGGTTTATGGCTATTAAATCACAAGGAAGCACAGCCCTATAGTTTTCAATATCTAGGACGGCTTCCTTATTTTGATACAACTTTGGGAAGCCATTTAAAGAAATAAACCTGATGGTATAACGTACCACTTGGTCGAGGCTTAAATCCCTCAGCATCGGATGATCCAATAAATCATCCAACACTCGCTTAATGCTGGTATACTGTATCTCTTTTACCATAATGAATCTATTTTGCCATTCTTTATATTTTCCTTTAAGACTCGCCTGATGAACCTATTTAAAGTAAATTGATAGAACATTTTGTTTTCATAAGTTGCATCAAACTTCTCATATTTCACTTTATATCCAAAAGGAGATTCATCTCTAACAAGAGTTTTATTCTTTCTTGCTTCTTCGTCCTCATACCAAAGCTTCATTGTCTCTGACCAGTCTGGAGGAAATGTTACCTTCAGCTTTCCATTAACTATGCTTACTCCTCTAGGAATTTTTCTCAGTTCAAGCTTTCCCATTCTGCTGGGAAAAGTAACAGAATTTCCATTAGCTATTTCTTCGGCAATAAGTTTGTTTACCTGTCTTACTATAGTGTAAAAGTCATGCTCACTAACTGCCTTGCCTACATCATACCAGCCCATTTTTCTAGCCTGTTTATAGGCATCATATACTCCCCAACAGTTTGTTACTTTTCTAGGCTTTGGTGTTCTTTGCTTTTGCACCTCAGCTAAAAACTCCGCAAAACTTCTCTCTTCCATACCTCCCAGTTATCTTATTTAGTGCTTACTCTATTAGGTAAGTCATCTTCAGCATTATTCTTTGTGTCTTCCGGTTGATACTTAGCTCCTGTAAGTTCCTTTACTACTAGTTCAATCAGTGCCGGAACCAGAGACTCTCTAATAGGGAATTCCTCATCCAAAGGATCACACGCTGTAGAGGCTCCACTTTCATCACATAGATACTGTGCTACTGAATCAAAATCTTCGAAGATTGCATTCACCCTCAGCTTTTTCAGATGAAGGAACTGGGGATTGCTGCTAGTTAGATAGAGATGAAGATCAGGACCTAAGCTTACATATATCATATTACCCAGATACTTGTTTGCTCCCACAAATCTCATTCTATCTCTGGAGATGTAGCTGACATTAGTTCCTTGATAGTAGTCTATTGGGTAGACTCTGGGCAGACTTCCTTCAAGAATTTTAGGAATCTGTACAGTTGTTCTTAGATAGTGTCCACCAGTACAGGGACTTCCATCAATTGCTGCAACCTTTTCAAGGTCTAAACATATCTGTTGGTATTCAAACTCTGAAGCAATGTCAGTAGTAGTCTTTTCCCTTTCTTGTTCCTTCTTAATGAGAAAACTTCTGTACTTCTTAGCTAAGAAGAGAACAAAGTCTTCAGTATAAAAGGAGTCATCAGACGTAGCTGCTTTAGCTAAATCTAATATTGCATAAACTATTTCCTTTACTAACATATCTTCTTAAATATTATCATGGCTCAAAGATACTATTTTTAAGGTATCCTTGAGCCACATTACAAAAACAATTTACTGCCTTAAGTAAATCTCTTACAAGCTATTCCCTCATGCATCTCGGGTACTGAAGAAAGCAACTGCTGTGATACAAGCAGTTCAACGCTGCTTCTACTGCACGCTGATCCCCGGAGTTCTTGGTCTGGAAATCCTTATAGAAAGAAGCTATAAGAAGCTTCTCTCCTTCACTACTGGCAACATATCCTGTATTCTCAAGAACATGGAAGTAGTTGTTCAGTATATTGTACAAGTAGTTATTCATGACAGTTGCAGTTTTTTGATGTTGTAGTACCGTCAGTATTTGTATTGAACATCATATCATAAAACTTAATAGCATCCAGAAAATGCTCAGTCTCTACAGCAGCCTTATAAGCATTCCACTCCAAGAGGAAGTCTACAAAACCATTAGGAGTTGCACAATTCTTTGCTATAGCATTAGTGTAACTCATTACCTTATCATAGAAGTTATCCTCATTAAAAGCAACTCCTACTGTTACTTGCCTATCAAGGTCGCAGGGACAATCACTTGTAGGCTCTCCAGTTACCTTGACATAGATAAAGAATAATACATTGTCCAAGCAAGTTCCATCAAACTTTGTATCAGCGTAAGGATTTGAGTCATCTATGGGTAGTTCAGTTGTAGGATTCCAATTAAGGAAAGCCGCATCAAAGGAAGCCACATCCACGGTCAAATCAAAGTTCTTGCTTTGAGCTGCAAAGCTTGCTTTGTATATAAAGTCTTCTGTAGGAGGAAGAGGCAGAGTCTCACTCACTTTGTCTGATGTCTGTATAGTAATATTATCCAAGTACACATCATCAAAGTAACTTAAGTCATTTACATGACCTTTAATGAATAGTTTCTTACCATCGTCAGAAACTTTCAGTTGATCAAATATTACACTCATAGCTTTTCAATTTAAGGAGTTGGAACTTCCCAGGAACGCCAAGTAGTACCATAAGGATAAGTATACTCCCAATGATAAGGAGATGTGGTAAGAGAGTATAGAGTTATAATGAGCAGCTTCTCTGAATCACCCGTCTGAACAACATCAATTCTGGCTTCTCCATTGGTTAAACTATCAGGAAGACCAGTACACTCTAACTGACCTAAGTATGTTCTACCTACAACAGTGTCTGGGTCATTGTACACTTCATCACAAAAATCAGACAAACTAGTAGTAGCACCTGTGGTCCAGCTACTCTTAAAAGGAGAAGGTACATACTGGGCAGGAGTAGCACTGAGGGTATTCACTGCTTGGTAAAGCTCCTGTATAGCCCTTATAACTTTGTACTTGTCCAAAAGGACACTAGCACTGGGGATGTTTAATTGTTCCATAATCTTTAATTTAGTTTGTTTATACTAAAAGAAGCAGAAGTTAAAACTTCCAACGTGAGTCTCAGTACTCTTCCATACCTTGTAGCTTTCTCCTTCTATTGAGATACTTTGATAGAATTCCATAGGAATCCTGACCAGATTCATAGCAAGTATGGGGGTGTAGGTAGAGGGATATACTGCCCAGGTATAGCCCCTAGTAGCAGCATCATATGGGATAGGTACTCCTCTCATTACACTTTGATGAAAGCACTCTTGATTGAGAATGTCTGTGTAGTCATTTCCCACTCCAAGATATCCATTCCTCAAGAACATAAGTTCTGAAGCTTGTGAAGGGTCTACCATAGGAGTCCAAGATTTCCATCCTGTCAGGTTTCCCAGATAGTAGGATTGCTGCCAAGTGTAAGGAGCCACATCCGCAGATGTTACTGTTAAAGTAAGAAGCTTTGATGTGACTCCCTTAGTCACTTGAATCAGCACTGTTCCGGACAGCATACCATTAGGCAGCCCTGAACAATATATCTCTCCCAGGTAGGTGTCCCCAGGAAGAACTCTAGCATCTTTCATTACATCAGAGCACAGCTGCTTCACTGTGCCTCTAATGCGCCACTCAGTATTAAGAGGTTTGAGATTAGGATCAGAGGATAGTACATTGTCCATAGAGAACATCTCACGAAGAGCTTTAGTGAGATTGTTTCTATAGATAGCATAATCAGTAGATGCTATAGTTATATCCTCTGTAGCCATATATTACTTCTTAATTATGTCCCAACTGGTAGTACCAGCATTATAAATCAGATAGTCGCCTACAGCAAGGGTCTCTGACTGATATGTGCCAGCAGTAGCAACTACATACTGCCAACCATTCTCAGGCTCAGCAGGAAGGTCTGTATCTGCATTTACAGTTCCCTTATAGGTAATACCACCTGCCTGACCAATTACAGCCTGAGCTATAAGAGCTGCGGCAGTACCAGCAACCTCAAAATCAGAAGGCTTCTTGCCAGAATCCTTGATACCACTCTTATTATTTGAGAATGCAACAAAGTTGTTAGTTGTAGTAGCGGTAGCTACCTTATCTACTTTGTTCTTGGTCTGCTCTGCTACATCATCTGCTGTGGTATAAGGAGTATCATTGTCATTAACAGTGATAACAGGCTTCCAACAGCCGCCGTCAAGAAGATAAATTGTAAATCCTCCATCTACAGGTTTAGCCCAAATACAGTTCTTTGCCCTAGGCTCTTTAACTGATAATACAATATTACATATTTCCATAATAATCTACAAACTTTTGGTTAATAAAAAAGGGGAGAGGGGACTTCTCCCTCCTCCCCCATAAGTAACTACCCTTTTAGGATTACTCACTAAGGTCAGCAATAGTCAGGCCAGTGTGATTTGCAATCTCGGCCTTGATAGAGTTGATTACATCATAAACACTACCTACAGCGCCGTCAGGAACTGCAATGGTAATCTCCTTCTCGCTTCTGTAGCTATTTACACCGCTATCTGTAAAAGCATAGTGAATCTCAATAGTACTGTAAGAAGCAGTAGGATCAGCAAAGTAAGTAGTCGGGATTACATTAGGCCAGCCTACATTTCTGTACTGGTCACCGCGCTCACCCATGCAGAACCACTCAAGGTCAGCAATCTTCTGGCCGTTCTTTACAATGGTAGAAGGGGTCTCTTCCTTGTAATAGTAGCCAGTAGCCTCCTGGGTAGCCCAGATAACATCATCACCAGAGGTATAGATGGTTGACGGTATAACGTCAAACATAATTCTGCGAGCCTTCTTAGTGCCCAGAGCCCAAGGCTGAGCCTTCTCCTCGATGATAATCTTGGTTGCAGTTGCACTTGCCCAGTTAGCATCACCCTCCTCTGACTCACTTGAAGTGCTATAACCGATAGCAAATCTCAGATAAGGGTTAGAGGTCTTGGTTGCACCATCCTCACGGCTGAAAGCCATGTTCAGGGCATGTACCATAGCCTTGTAGAACAGGCTAGCAGTGTTTACACTTGAAGAAGCGTGAACAGATGCATCCTTGTAGTACTGAGAAGCATCACCTGAAGAGAAGAAGTTCTTGAAGTTGATACCAAGAACATAATCCTGACCAGCTACAGGAGCACCACTATTGATAGAAGAGTTCAGTGTAACTGATACCTTTCTCATCTTGGTAGCCATGTCAGCACCCTTAATCAGACGAATAGAGCTGATATTAGCCACAGGGATCATGTCACTTCTAAGAACAGTGTCAGCACCTTTATATACGAAGTACATAAACTGCTTAACTGAATTCTCAGTAATGCCGTTTACACCGATAGCCTTAGCTGCAGAAGCTTCAGTTACAGTAGAAGCATGACTTGTCTCACTAAGACTAGCTGCCAGATAGAACTGACGATTTTGATTTACAGAATAGTTTGCCATAGTTGTATATCAATTTAAATTAAACATTGTCTATTGGCATGGCTAACCATTAGACGTTACAAACTCTATTTCTTTATTTGGACTGTTGTGGGGCTTGGATTCTTCTATCCTGTAAAGCCATCAAAACAGCTTGTTCCAGTATTCTCCTATGCAGTGACTCATGTACTTCACATGGAGTAGCTGTACTTATTCCCTCAATAGAAAGCCCGTCACTTAAGTCAGTAAGTATTATTGGCTTTAGTTTGCTCAAGTATCTGACATAGTATTTAGTTACAGTATACTTGGAAACTATTTCAACAACATCATCTCCTAAATCAAGTCGCAAGGCCCTTCTGTTGTTTGGGCCTCTGAAGGGATTCTTTCTTATCTTGTGATACTCATCCTGTCTTACCGGAACAACCTCTAAGGAAGTCATTCCTTCACATGCTGCGCCTGAGATATTAACTGACTCAAATGTTATGAACCATAAGTCAGAGGGCAAGGCAAAAAACTTTGAGTTTGCATCCATTCCAGTAGGAGCAGTACCACTACTTATAGGATCTATGCTGTCTTCCTTTACCAGGCTTGCCAGATATCTACGCAACTCTTCAGTCTCTTCAAAACCTTTAAGAGCTGCATTTCTACCTGTATACAAAGAAAGCACGATGTCTTCTTGACTCTTGGTAAGGTATACAGACTTCTCATACTCGTCCAACTTTATGTCAAGTCCAGACAAGGGCTCCTCAAAAACAGCATCTCTTGCAAAGCTGTTCAGCAGAGTGTCAAATCCATTACTAAAATCATCAAGTGTCATCTTACAATCTTTTTATTATTCACTTCTTGTGCCGGCAGTCAGCTCAAGCTGAGCATTATCCTGGCCACTAGCAGTCCAAGCAATCTTTGCTAACTCTACAGCTCTCTGAAGAACATCCTCATGAAGGATAGGATCAAGCTCACACTCTGTAGAAGCAGCACTCTGTCCATCTATGGTCAACCCATCACCACTAAGGTCTGTCAGAATAATGGGTTTAGGCACCCGTACATATCTGACTTTGTATCCTCCAGTAGGAACAGTCTCACCATCATGAAGTATGATTTCTACATACTTAGTGGAAGCTCCAGAGGCCATAACACCGTTGTTAATCAAACGCCAGGCTTGATTCTTCAAAGGTCTCTTGTATGGCTTAGACATCAGTCTTGCGTATTCATCATATCTCAGAGGAATAACCCGAAGTCTTAGTGTATTAGAAATCTTTATACTTTCATTCACCACTACAAACACATCTGTAGGAAATGAGAATACAAAGCTTCTGTCATCAATCAAATCAGGCAGATTAGATGTTACAGCTTCACAAGTACCTGTCTTCATTAGAACAGAAAAATCTGCCTGTCTCTTTGCAGAGTCATCAAAGCCCTGTCCAAGAGTATTTCCCTTGCTTGTGGGAGAGAAATAGTTCTTTGTTATCTCTTTCTCTGCCTTAGTCAGAAAGACACTCTTCTCAAACTCAGACAATCCAGGAGCCTGATTACTTGCAATGTTATTAAAGAGCAGATCAAACTGATCTGAAAACTCTGGTATAGTCATGCTTCATATATTTATGGTAGGGAGGAGATGCCTCCCCACCAAGTTATTACTGCTTCAGTTTTGCCTCCAGCATATACTTCAGCTCCTGTCTTCGTATGCTGCTGATATACTTTGCGGCATTATTTATTGTACTTTCCTCACCCATCTCACAAAGCGGTGAACCATCACTTCTGAGATAGTAAGTGTCGTTCTTCTTTCCAATTAAACCAGCTTCTACAGCCCTCTTAATAAGAACCTTTGCAGGGAGAAGCTCATCCTGAATAACACTGAGGAATCTTCTAGGATCTCTCTGAATGTATTCATTGATGCTTCCCTGAAGCTTATCGAGGCCTACCTGAGGAGTAGTAGGTCTTCCTTCGAATGTCTCAACGATGACTCTAAGAGTATCCTTGTCGTTCTCAATCTTACCATACTCCATGTAAGAGCGCTTCAAAGCATCCATCTTGTTAAGATTCATCTGAGTCTCGGCATTCTCAGAAATAATGACAAACTGATAAGTTGCCTTAGGATGATCCTCCAACTCTTGCAGACTTGAAGCAATCTGGTCCTTGTTGGCTAACAGAATCTTATACTTGATATAGTCTGTAGGTGAACTCAAATCAAGATAATTATCTTGTTTATGGAGAGTTACCTTGCCTATACCATTAGGGTTACTGTCGTCCCAGAAGTTGTCATTCTTTCTATAGACATTAAGAGCATTAAACTCCAATCCCATAACCTTCTCAAGGAAGGCCTTCTCATTGTTAGTAAGAACATTCTTAAAGTTTCCAGTACTGTTCAGTCTAGGAACTGTGAATGATCTCTTAGCATTCTCAGCCATACCTCCACCAAGAACGTGGTTCCTACTGTGAATCATAGCTGTGGGATTGTCTACGAATCTTACAATAACTCTTTCATTTCTTAAGCAGTTTACAGGCTCGTCAGCCATCTGCACAGTTTGAGGCATTAGTGTTTCCACAGGCTTCTGTGCTACAGGTGTTTTAGGAATCTCAATCAGCTCCTGTTCAACTGTTGCAATGCGTGCTTCAGTGAAATCCGGAATAGCCTCCTCTTCTACTTCTACTCTCTTCTTGTTTGCCATATTCTTCTCCTTTAATATGTTTTACAAAATTCTCAATTTACTTCTACAAAATTCTTAAATTAAAAGAGAGATGGGAGAGGGCATTTCCCCCTCCCGTCCTCTTTTATTGTTTAGCCCTGAAGAATAGCAGGGATGATGCTCATTGTTCTTGTAGGATCAAGAACGCAAACACCAGTGGTAGTCATCTTGTGGATGGTTGCTGAATCCTCATCGTGGCTCATGTAGGGGTTACCAATCTGGCCAGTGAAAGGATTGCGGAGGCCCCACTCATAAGAAGTCATATCACCACGCATACCCTTAACAGCTACCTTGAAGATATTGGGCTGATTCATTGAACCAATATCGAAGATGTCATAACGGTATGAGAAGGCAGGACCACCCTCGGGATGGGTAATCTTATTACGATAAGGATCATCGTAGTAAGGATCAACGTCTACCTTAACCTTAACTCCATTAGGAGCCTGGAACTCTACAAACTGGAAGCCAGCTGAGAAGGCATTCTCATGCAGCGGAGATTGAGTCTTGCGAATCATTCCCAGATTACCTGCATCTGAAGCCCAGAATGCTGACCAACCACTTACAGTGTCAAGAACTGCCTTGTGGAACTGAGCAGCACCACGCTCACCAGTCTTAAGGATGAAGGTACGATCCTTGATATCCAGATTAGCGGCTGACAGCTCATACAGAGCATTCTCAATCTCCTTCAGTGAGAAGTTGTTGTAGTAGGTAGTGTTAGAAACCTCCATTTGCTGATACAGACCAGCACCCATGCGGATAACCTCACCAGACTTACCAATGTTCAGATACTCACCATTCTTATTGCGGTTGCTACGACCAAAGGCAATAACCTTGTTCTTAGCTGCATTCCACTGCTGCTCCAGAACCCACTGCTCATAGTGCATCCACATATCGTAGTTCTTAACGGTATAGCCATTAGTGGTGGGAACCTCTACAGGAATACCGAAGGCAATCTTCTTATTCAGAAGAGCACCTGATACCTTATGCTGCATACGGATGGTAGTGAACTCATTACGCATTGCAATGGGGCTTGAGAAGGTGATGTCGTCAACCTTACGAGAGAACTCACGCTCTACAGGAGCATACTCCTTTGAGAAGCGCTTACCAGGCTGAAGCTGATCACCAGGCATACCGGCAGTGATACCACCCATCAGCTCTACCTTATAACGTACATTAGTACCCTCCTTGAAGCCATCATCCAGTATACGAAGAGGATAAATCTCATTCAGCTCACCAACGATGACTGCACCATCAGCAAAGAGATCCTCATCAAATACTACATAGAAGGGCTCACCATTGGCACCTGCAGTCTGATTAGCAGTAATAGTAGCACCAGCAAGGGTGCGAGCCTCCACCAGAGGAAGGTTCTTCATCATACTGCCAATAACATTCCAAGTATACTCCTCGTCAGAATCAAATTCCTTTGTGGGGAACTGTGACAAGAAAGTATCGAGGGTCTTACCCTTGTGGAAAGCAAGCAGCTGAACCATCATGTCAGTAGCCTGCTGCGGGCTTCTGAGGAATACGCTGCTCAGGTGATTGAGCTTTGAGGTTTTTCCCCAGCTGTCGAACTCTAAACTTTGAAATTTACCAAGTTTTCCCATTTCAAATACTTTTAAGCATTAAACAAAAAACATTCAAACTATTTCTTTTGTCTAGAGAGCCAGCTTAATGTCGCCATTTCCAAAGAATGATTCAGGATCATCCTTGGCTGTTGTCACCATCTTTAAACTGCCATCAGAGTTTCTTCTGGTGTTGTTTAAGGTTTGTTCCAACTCTCTGAGACCTTTTTTTACTTCCTTTTTTACCTTACTCTTGGAGAAGGAGTCGAAATCCTTGAATCCATTTGTAAGTGTCATTATGAGGCCTACATATTTAAGGAAGTCCGACTTATGCTCCAGCTGATACTTTTGAAGAGCTGTCATATACTCTCCAGTCTCAGGATTCTTGTAAATAGGCTTCATCACAGCATCATACGCCTTCTTGCGTACATCTGAACTAAGCTCCATGTCTCCGAGCAACTGCTCATCCTTAAGCAAGGAATCCTTAAGTTTCTCAGCCTCTTTAATAGTCGCCTTTCTGTCTTCATCAGCTTTCTTTTCAGCTTCCTGCAACAGCTTATTATACTGTGCCTGGAAGAATTCTTTATTGCTTTGAAGAGCTTCCTTAGCATCCTCAACATCAGTTCCATTCTCTATTGCTCTCTGAGTATACTTCTTAGCCTTTGCTTCATCATATCCTTTATTAAGGAAATCTTGGAAGATGACATTTGTTCTCAGCTGCTCTCCCTTCTCACTTTCCTCAGACAATGCCTCGTCAGTGATAGTAGAGATGTACTGTAAAGTATTTTCATACTTTCTAATGTCAGAAGGCTCAACTCCATTTTCAAGAGCTTTAGAAACTCGCTGCTGTTTTTCATCAAGTCTTGCATTGACCTCTGCTTCAATCAGATCACTGAAAGACTCAGCGTCAGTTACATTCTTGATGGCTTCGTCGTCAAGGTTAGGGAAGATACCATCCACTGCACAGGCATTGGCAATGGAAGAGTAGAAGTTTTCGTTTGGAGAAGTGTCACTGCCTTTTTCAGTAGTGGCATCTTCCGTTTCCTTTCCTTCTTTATCCTTCTCACTACCTACGCTCTCTGGCTGTGTACCTGCATCCTCGAAAAGGTCTTCAGGGTTTACAACCTCAGTAGTTTCAACTTGTTCATTCTTTTTTTCCTCTTTGTCCGGGTCTTTCTCCTCTCCAGACTCTGCTACTTCCGCTGAAGTAGTAATCTCTTCGGGATCACTAAACAGAGTATCAATCTCCTGTTCACCCATAATGTTGTCAAAACTCATTGCCATAATACTTCTCCTTATTTAAAGTTCTACAATCTTCTTTTGCAAAAGTATATATTTAACAATATAGCATCCATGTTCTAAGTAGATTCATAAGCCCAACTAAAAAGGACGCTAAGAAACGCGTCCTTTCTATGAAAATTCAGTAGATATACATTTCAAAATTTACTGCCATTAATGGGTCTTTTTCCCTGGGTAATTCCTTTCCCAGTAGGAATCTGCCTCCAATCCAGTAGCAGCCCTTTCTGATTTTTTCATCTGGCCTTGATAAAGCACCATCTTCTCCTCACGATATATCATCAACATACATAAAGCCATTATACGGTCCACATTTATCTGAGGATTATATAGAATGAGCTCCTTAAGAAGGGCTCTAGACCTTATATTATAAAGATTGGAAACTGTTATTTCTTGTTCATTGCCCTCCTCATCCTTCACAATTCTAACGGTAGGTTTAAGAAGCCAGTCTCTTATTAGTCCAAAACCATAGTTCTTGATAGGAAGTGTAGTAGTTACGCCTTTTCTAGTATTACCGTATCCTATACCTTTAATAAGCTGTTTGTCCAAGAGGTACTCAGGTGTGTCCGCCAGTAAATGAGTGGAATTCTTCTGACTGAAGTAGGAGAAGAGTCCCTTCTTATTCTGCTCATATAGAAGAGTAGCATTATAAAACAGGCAGCCTTTTCTGCAGATTTCAAAGAATTCATCTGCATACATAGGTCTTCCAGTGTACTCCATTACCAGAGTATCTGTCCAAGTATCTAATACAAAGAAGGAGCCTAAAGACATAGATTCTGCTACATCATTATCATAAGGGTCAGCTCCTGCAATATATCTGTCTTTAGGGATAGTGCCATCAGGATTCTTCTGAGGGAGGCAGTAGATCTCTACAGCGCCTGTCACCTTATTATCTTTAGTAGGGAAATCTCTAATAGCTACTGCACCAGTGGGCTCAAATTCTATCTTGTCATTCTTTTGCACTAATTCTCCCACATACACATCCTGGTACTCATCAGGATTATTGTCTATTTCATTTAGTCTGTTGTTAAGCTCTGTGACAGGAAACATATTTCCCCTGCTTCTTATAACAGCCTCTTGAGGAGTGATAGGATACTGAGAAATACGCTTTGTTATTGTGTTGATGTCAGTACTTCCATACTTTACTTTGTACCTGTCCATCAGAATAAGAAGTAAGGCTCTGGTTACATCACTGTTTCCATTCTCGTCTACACAGCTATCATCATAATTAAGATAGGCAGGGTAGAACATCGCACACTTCTTTCTGCCTTGGCCCTCTTTGTCAAACACATTATCCAGAGCCTCTATGTTATAACCTTCGGGAGAGTAGAACATCTCTTGGAAAGCAGTAAAGTCTGACATATCATCACCAGCAGTACCATAAGCAAGTATCTGGCCAAAGACTGAAGAACCTTGCTCTACAGAAGGACGGATCATGTTATACATAGAAAGCAAGTCTTTAAAGATACCTGCCTCCTCAATAAGATAAAGTACACCACGAGATCCATTAAGCTTATCTTGATTCACACCGGAGATAATACCTGAAACAGAGTTCTTGGAACCATAAGCTACATCACTTCCGGACTTCTTATAGCCCATCTCCCAAGCCAACTCCTGAATACTGCTCTTAAGTCTTCGAGAAGCAAACTGAGTGTGTTTTGCACAGAAATCTATATCATCAATAAAAACATCCAGTATCTGGTTAGTTCCTATCAGCTTTGTTCTATCAGCTGCAGTTACCATACACTGTACTTCTTCCCTATTATCAGAAGATTCTCCTATCTCAAATCTTCTGGACAGCATTGCAGCACCTTGACCTGTATTATGGGTAACTATAAAATCACCAATGAGATAACAATGACTTTCATTATCTACTTTCACACACTTAGCCTTTTCTCTATGACTGTATTTTATATCGACAATCCTAGTCCAGTCTCTCCTGCTTCTACTGTAAGCTGAAGAAAAACCAGTCATCTTACTTAGTTTCCTTTGAAGTCTGAATATGGGCTCATTTGTGAGAATAGTGATATTGTAAGTCATCTTGCATAGATGCTCACCATTGACATCCTTATACTTTCCTTGTTTGGTAAACATAGTTGAATTATACCCAAGACTATGGCATAACCATCTGACGTCCTCTGCAAGTTTTTCAGAGGTTGTCACAAGCATGGGCACTCCATTGTTGTTAACAGTACCATCTGTATCCATGATACCCTGAAGAACTGCCATTCTTACTTCAGAAGAATTGAACAAATAGTCTTTAGGTATAAATTTGGTATGAGACAGAGTACCGTGTAGTCCATATTCCTTAAGAATATTAAGAACGTTGTTTATCTTTATGGAATGACTATACTTTGTTTTATTACTGCTGATTTCATACGGAACATTTTGTTTGTACGTTTCAATGTCCTCATAACTGGAAGTAAACTCTACAACATTTATGCTTTCTTTATTCAATGATCCATCACCAATCATTAATCCTAAAGTATATGGATCTATTAAAACGCGGCGGAAATTAAACTCTACCTTATTATTATTCGGTAAAGCATAATAATATTCTATACCTCCGTCTTTCCTTTTATGGGCATAGTCTGTGTGCATAATTTCCCACAAATCTGCAACCCTCATATGTGGATGTTTTCTACTATCCCTGACATAAAAGTTATGGCCAGAAGTACACTGAAGCTTTCTTCCGTCTGCTAAAGTAACAGTGTAGATTTTTTCTTCTGCATCAAAAGGAATCTCAGTAACTCTAGTCAAATTACCATCATCTCCAAACAGAACATCTCCAACTTGTATGTCTCCCCACAGTTTGGCACCTTCTGGAGTATATACAATTTGACTATAAGGATGTGCTTTGCCCTTACCACGACTAGCCAGATATGCAGAATGATGTCCATGTAGTCTGCTTTGCCAAACATAATGGTTAACCAAGAACTGACCATCCCAGAACGTAGGAGGGCTTGTGGCACGCCTTTCCAGTCCATCTGCTCTCTTCACCACCAAGTGCATAGGACAGTAGTTCAGCAACCAATAGTGGTCACCTGTTATCCACATGCCTGTATCAGGATTGATATATCCATCCCAGCCACGTCTTCTTTCCTCTCTAATCCACTTACCGAACTCACTATTGGGGTTTCTATTAGGTTTAAGTCCAGTATACCTTCCAGTCTCCTCCCAAATCTTTGCAGTATGTCGGAAATAGTCACTTCCTTCCAGAATTGGAGGCCTGGTAACATCTATTATGACTTTGCCCTCGGAGTCTTTAGGAAGCTCTGATACAAGAGGCCTATCAGGAGAGACCATCCAACGAATGAAAGGAACATTATTCAAGTAATCCCAAAATTGTTCCTGAACTTCTACTGGATAGTTTTCAAGATGCAGATCCTCTAGAGGGGTCTGACATTTATTAAAAATAACATTTGCCATAGTACTTCTACTTTTCCAAGAGCAAAAGTACTATGGACTCAGTTATTCTACAAACCTTTAACGGATTTACTAAGAGCACTCGTAATCTCCTACAACTTTTTTAAATACTCGATACATACAACTAACCAGATATCCTATAGTGTATGCCGGTGCTTCTCCTCTATCATCCACCATATAGGCACGCAGCATAGCCTGCTTGACGTGTTCTGCTTCATGAACTATAGAGTTAACGTAGTCCTCCTTACTTGTATGCCTATTGAACACCATTAAACTAACATGGTCTTCAGTATTACTATATGTAAAAGCCTTAACTCTTCCTCCACTAAGTGACCTGTAAAGGTCCTTCATGTCTTCCTCAGAAGCTCCCATACTCCGTAACCTCTTGGTTACCTCACCAAAGAAGTTGTAGTCAACATCATAATAAACTACAACTTTCCAGTAGTCTTCTATATCAAATATTTGCTTAATCATAGTACATCCTCCCACTCTATAGGATTATTATTAAATACTGTGTCAGCGTAGAATCTATTAAAGACAAATCCTTCATGAGCATCCGGATCATCAAGCATATCTCTAATGAACATAGCAAGGTGCTGCTCATCAGGAACAGATTTTCCTAAAAAGTCATTTTTGCACATATTGGCAACATAGACTGCATCGTACATCTTATTTCTTTCTACAGTTACTCCATAAGCGCCCAAGAAATTGTCTACTTGCTCTTTGGTATATGGCCTGCTAACTTCCTTCTTTCCATTTACTTCTGAGTACATCTGACTTACTGCCCAATCACAAAGTTTCTTGTTGAAGTGACAGCCGTAGGTGTTGATATACCGCTTCATTCCTTCAGGAATCTCATCATAACTTCCAGTTTTTCTACTATACATAACTCAAAAATTTTAAAAAGGCAGACCCCTCATGAGTCTCCCATGAAAAGTCCGCCTTTGATTTAACAATTATCTCATGCCTCTGCGATAACCATACCTGCCTTTCATTTCATAATCATCCTCCTCATGGTCATGTTTGCGATAATTACCTCCACGATATTCAGGCTCATCATCATAATCAGCACTCTCAAGACAATCTTCAATCTCTTCGGTGAATTTCTTCATTTTCTTCACCTTCTTCAGTAAATCCTCATGGTCTTCACTGCTTCTGAATCTTACTATCATCATACCCTAATCTTCTTTTACTGTTTTCTTTTTAAGCAAAGACAGAATCTCTGCCATCTGACTTTCCATATTATTTACTTTGTTCCCGAGCTCCTTAACAGCATTCTCATTGGCTTGCCCAGGGTCTATCTCTAAGAGA
>JAEEGL011716963.1_pt1 | contig 16331 bp, 13 predicted proteins | sample 9134231 | NCBI WGS metagenome assembly JAEEGL01 (sample SAMN16246548, study PRJNA631951) | gut metagenome | biome: gut microbiome; feature: rumen; material: fiber-attached | host: Bos | place: Iran: Karaj | collected 2018-10
ATCTCACAGCCAGCGGCGCATGTACGCCTATGATAACATTATAGTTACCTGCTTTGAGCTCTTTAATCAGAGCTTTTCTTTTCTCTGATGGAAATGAACTGTGACTATAGATATCTGATGTTATACGTATTTGCGGCAGATGCTTTCTATAAAGATAGCTGTATGCTTTGCAGCATTTCCTTTTCCATGCTGGTGTAGGTGGATATTGGAAGAATCGATAGTCAATATTTGCTTCATTCAGCCCATATAGCGATGTGTCTTTCTGTTCTGGTTTGTCAAAGGTCACGATTGTCACGTCACCATCTTTTGCCATTTCTTTGGCAATAACGGCAGTAACTCGTTGTACTCCTCCAATGGAGAAGATAGAATCAGTAAGAAAACAAATCTTTTTCATAGTGAGCGTAAGTTCATTGTTAGATACTCTCTAATGCCTCAAAGAAATTCTTAGCGTACGTTTCTTTATCGAAGAGTTTTGATTGTTCGAGTGATGCTGCAGCCATTTGTTTCCGTTTCTCAGGATGCTGATAGAGGTCAAGGATTGCAGCGGCAAGATTGTCGACGATGTTATCTCTTTCAACAATCGTAGTAACTCCCTCGCAAATCTCCTGGATACCACCACTTCGTGTCGTAATGAGAGGCAACCCTGCAGCCATTGCTTCTACAACAGTCAATCCAAAAGGCTCTTCCCACATGGATGGAACAACTGCAATATCTGCAGTTTTAAGATATGAAGGGACATCAGCATAATTGATAAAACCAGTAAAAATCACTTTGTCCTTGATTGGTTCAGACTCCTTTTCAAGTTGTATAATAAAGGGAGTGAGATGTTTATCCTTGCCATAGTTGCTAGCACCAATGATGAGCAGTTTCAAGTTAGGGATATTGTTTAATGTTTTGACGGCTTGAATGAGATGAAGAATTCCTTTTTCTTTATTCAAGCGTCCACTATATACTATGATGAAGTCATCTTTAGTTAATCCCAATAAATATCTTTTAATGGCTATTGCTTGAAAGAACAAGCTAGTGTCGATAGCGTTATAGACAGTCACGCCTTTTTTGCATGTTGTCCCGACTTTGTTTACTCTATCTGTAATATAGTTAGATACATTAATGATGCGATGATAGCTGTTATAGATTTCCATAGCGCATTTGGTGTCTTGATTCAGAAAGTCATTGTGTAGATGCAGTACATATTTTGTTTTAATCTGTCTTTCTAAATTCAGTATATAACCAGGTCGGTTTTCAATAACAATTAAATCAAAGTGTTCGTTTTTTACCTTCTTAATTATCTCATGTAGAAAGTATTCAATAGTATAGTGGTAATATCCATTAAGTTGTTGCTTCCTAATGATATACTTTCTAAGTCTGTGCCACCAACCATCAGTCTTAATATACCTATAGTGGTTCACATCCGACTTTAGGGCAGGAAGTTTCTTTTCATCAGGATGCCACACACTGTAGACGGTGATGTCGTGCAGTTGGTGCTGGTTGTTGTAATCCAAATAGAAATCAATGAGATTCTCAACAGCCCCTCCTTGTACGGCAGGAACGGGCAAAATGCCTGATGTGAGAACAGCTATTTTCATAGGATGTAATATTTTTCTGCAAAGTTACGCAAAAATTCCGGAATATTTCATATCTTTGCAAAAAAATTGGAAGGAATGAGTGAAAGACTTGAATATGTAGATATTGCCAAAGGGTTTAGTATACTTTTAGTTGTATGCTCTCATTCTGATGCATTGGATTTGATGTGGCTGATGATGGGCATGTTTGTGCCTATATTTTATTTTTGCTCAGGATACACCTATTCTAATAAGGATACGTTAAAGGATGCAATGATGAAACGTGCACGCAGGCTGCTGGTGCCATACATCTTCTTTAATGTGGTGTTGTTCGTTGCGTTCTGGCATTTTTCGGTGCGAGAATTCTTTGGAATGATATATTCTAGATACTGTTTGTATCCATTGGATGTTACGCCGAATATCAAATTCCTGACGTCGGGTAATTATCCGTTATGGTTTTTGACATCAATGACAATTACCTACTTTCTGTTCTACTTGACAGTCTATCTTGAACGATTTAAGTATGTTCTGCTAAGTCTGTATGCGGTGGTATCAGTAGGGCTTACCTTTAGTCCTATATTGTTGCCTTGGAGTATTGACACGGCACCATTGACAGCTATTGTAATGTATGCAGGTATGGAGTGTCGCAGGAGAGACTTGCTATCGATAAGCATAATACCAGTGATTTACTTGTTGCTTATATATATCGGACTGCAATATGTAGGTGGCGACATGAACCTTTCGGTTAGGATGTATGGCACGTCAATAGTTATTTATTTTATTTTGGCAATATTTGGTAGCTTTATCGTGTTGTGGGGTTGCAAGTATTTGCAAGGAAGTTTTATTGGTAGATGTCTTTTAACAATGGGCAAACATTCTATGACCATTTTCTGCATAGAGATAGTCTTCATAGTTCTTGCAAAAGATATCTGGCACTGGTTGTTCCCCAGTGCTGTATTAGGATATGTTGCAGGAATGTTTGAGATATTCCTAGCACTGCTTGGAGGTTGGACGGTGTCAGTTCTACTGCATCAGAATTCATTCCTAAGACGTATAGCATATGGAGCGTAAAATATTGATAATCCTTGTTATAGGAATACTGTTATTTGGAGCGGTATATGGCTATTATTATCACCGTTGGAAGCATTTGTGGGCAGTTTCTAAGACATTGCCCTATTATCCTGTTTCCAATAAACAGGACGATACGCTTCGGGTGGTAATGATAGGTGATAGTTGGGCAGGAATTCATACGGAATTGGGGATGGATGCATTCCTCGAGTCGCAGCTTGGGAATCTGTTGATGTGCCCCGTAAAAGTATGGTCGAAAGGAAAGGGCGGTGAGAAAAGTCGGGGTATTTATAAGTTGATGTTTCAAATGGAAGGGTATGGTACTAAGCCATTAATACTACAAGGGGCTGATTATTGCATAATTTCAGCAGGTATCAATGATGCTGCAGCTAATTTAGGAACGAAACAGTTTGTTGCTCACTACAAGATGATTCTTGATTTCCTTTTAGTGAATCATATACGTCCGGTCATTATTGAGATTCCTGACGTTGATATATGGAATATATATGGTAATAAGGGTAAGAAAGACTTATTGTCAGACTTTGTGAAATCAACCATGACAGGTTGTAGGATGTATCATTTTCATGAATATCGTGAAGCTTTGTTGGAGATGTTACATGATTGTAATCTGATGCAGCAAGTCCTCTACGTACCAATGACTCTATGGAATGGTGAAGGAGTTGAAATTAATCCTTCCTTATTTGTCGAAGATAAGATACATCTTAATTGTAGAGGTTATGAAAGGTTGGATAGCAGTATTGCCACAGCTATAGTGAAAGATTTACAACAGACGGAGCACTCCGCTCTTGTCAATCAGCCAATGTGCCAAGATGCCGAGAACTGAAGAAACGATAATAAGTGCAATTGAGGCGGTATCGTGCCATAATGGTGGTATAATGATGAGTTGAGTTAGGATGGCGTGGAAAAAGATTCCCTGTATGAGGTAAATCTCTAAACTTGCATTCCCAATGGTAGCAATAACAGGATTTAGAGTCTTAGTATACTTTGTGAGGATAATGAAACATACGATAAACAAGGGAAGAAGAAATACTAAAGACAAGTACTTGTAGTTGTAAATTTCATGGTGATGTGGAAATAGTAGTGCAAAGCATGGAATGCCGATAAGTAGTATAGCGTATAAACTTCTTGCTGAAACATGATTCTTCATCCAATAGGCACATATCATACCAAAAATAAATGTAGGAATTCTATAAAGCAGGAAAAAATGTGGTTCTCTTGGACTAAATTTTTCATTGGCTACCAAATAGAACGACAGGGTCAAAATAATGATTGAAAGAGTCGCGATGATAGTAAACAGCCGTTTATCAATCATTTTTTTGATGAGTGGAGCTGAGATGTAGAGCGCAATGATGGAGGGTACATACCATTCCCAAAAGATTCCACCAGTCCAAAAACCAATCGTCGTGTATCGAAACAAATATTCAATGATGTTGTCGTGGAAGAGGATTATACTGGCAACTATTCCTATCAGATAGTAGGTGGGAAATATGCGTAAGATCCTTTTCTTGTAGAAAGAAAGTAGCTGAGTTTTTTTTTCAAGCGAAAAAAAAAGGCCAAAGCCTGATACGAACATGAAAATCTCGACCCCCGCAAAGCCATATTGGGCAATAAAGCCAAGAGGCTTGATTTGGGTGAAAGTGAAATGAAGCATCATAATCCACACAATAGCCCAACCCATGAGTTCTGCACGATAGGTAGAGATATCTTTTAATTCAAATATAGGTTTCATAATTATCGAATATGCCCTTTGCCAGTTTTCCAAAGGATACGATCTTTCCATTGGTAGAATTTGGTCGTGATATTGCGTCGACGACTATAGAATCTGAGCTTCAGTGAAGTTAGATGCTTGGGGAAATCAATCATGCTGTTAGGCGTGACGAGAAAGTGATCGTAATCCTGCACTTTGTCCTTCATAAAAGGACGATGCTGGAAGTGGGCATAGAGTGATTCCTTTTTCTCGATTTTGCCGTTGTGGAAACGAAGCATGTAGAGCTTGCTACCAACATGCTCAAAGAGAACCTGTTGCCAACCACGTGTCAAACTATTCATGTGGTAGGAACGCTTTGGCTGGCTAATGTTGTCGAATTGCCAGTCTAGGAAACAATCTTCTGTACGACATTCCTTCCACTTATCGGCAGTACCTTTGTGGCCGTATTCATCGAAGAAGGTCTGTTCGTGGATGGTCAGCGTCTCTCTATAATCCTGATATCCGGGTACAATTACTTTGTAATAGGTGTTGGTGTCTTCATCATTTCTGTAAAGAGTCAAGTGGCCAAAGCCCAAAAAAAACTTGTACTGGTTGAGCACATCCTCAGTTAAGAAAACACGGAAGTCGCCATACACAACATCCAAATCGCCATAGCCCCAGAAATCGTATTTTCCAATAAATTGCTGGAGAGCTTGTCCATAGACGGGTTTGAAATCGCAAAGGATATACGGACGGTCAAGGACGATAGGGAAATTAAAAACAGCTTGAATGTATTGCCTAAACTCATCGAACTTCATATTATGTACGATGATATTTTTTGCTGGCTCTACGTCTGCATCAGTAAAGAACATAAAGTCAACGGAAGGATTGCGAAGAGCTGATTCTCGCCACATTTTATATTGAACAGGCAGTTTGCCGAAATAGGGGAAAATAACAACAATTGATTTCATAATTATGAATGTTTATTTTCTGAAGATAATTCTATATAATAACTTTAGACGTGGTCGAATGGCAGTAAAACCTTTGGACTTAGACAAATATTTCCAAGCGTAGTCATAGTCACCTTGATTGGCAAAAAGGTTGCCAAAATGTACCAATTCGTCAGTTACGTATCGAAATAATTTTTTCTTGTAGGGATAATCATATGTATACCAAATCCAAAAGGGAAAGGCTTTTTTTGTGTCAAAGGTGCGCCCTAAGTTGTTCTCTGTGAGGTAGGGGTGATTGACATGAGCTTCGTTTAAATATACAGTGTGGTATCTACAACTGATGCGTAACCACATATCGTTGTCTTCCCCAGGCTGGACTCCAATCATGAAATCACCGATTTCATTATAAACCTCTTTTTTGATGAACAAAGCTCCAATCCAAAAAATATAAGGATACGTACAGTAATCGGTTATAATGGATACTCCGTCGGGTAATGTGCGAATTGGTCGATCCTTTTGTGCTACACAGAAAACGGCGTAGTCAGGATAATTGACGGATAGTTCCATCATAGTCTTGAGATAGTCGGGAAACCATTCGTCATCAGCATCAAGTAAGGCAATAAATTCGCCTTTTGCTAAATGAATACCTCTGTTGCGAGTATATGAAACCCCATGATTATCTTGTTGGTAAAAATGGATGCGTGGATCGTCAACAGTTTTAATCATTTCTGAACTGTTGTCAGTTGACCCGTCATCAATGACAATAGCTTCCCAGTCCTCGTATGTTTGGGCAATGACTGATTGCAAGGTTTTAACGATATAGTGACTTTTATTGTAAACGGGTATAATAATAGAAATCATAATTCTTTGGATTTATTTAATTTGTAAATAATTTTAATTAGTACGGTGAGCCATCTCAAGAGTTGGGGCTTTTCAATAATCGCCAAAAGTTTGTAATATGTGCTCGCGTCAAGTTTTGTTAGTATGTCGTAATGTCGTTGAATGCCAATGGGCAGGTAGCTTGAAATGAAATCCTCCTTTTCTTTTTTTGCGAGTTCTGCTTGAACAAAGCCCACACCGTCTTCAAGATCTTTTCTGCAGATAACATTGTCGAAATAATTGACTGAACACCCATTATCAATGATGGAAAGTATATAGAATTTCCAATCGGATACAACTTTTAATGATTCATCGTATTTATTTTTTTTGAATAAAACTTGCTTGAAGAATGTACTTTGATGAGGTAAAGAACCTTTATAGAAAGTAAACATCTCAAGCTTTAGAGGCAAGATTGTTGCAAAGTCCTTTCTGGTATTTGGGTCATACCAGTAGTCTCTACCGATAATCAGGTCGCTAGTATAACCACATTCTGAAACTTGTTTAAGAACGTTTGCGTCGTAAAAACAATCTCCTGAATTCATAAAGTTCAGATATTCACCTTTTGCTTGGGCGATACCTTTGTTCATCGCATTGTAAATACCCTTGTCAGGCTCTGATACCCAATAATCTATCTGAGCGTCGTGTTCCTTTAAAACATCAGCACTACCGTCGGTAGAACCTCCGTCGATGACAATGTATTCGAAGTCGCGGAAAGTCTGATGGATAACACTCTCAATGGTCTTGCGAAGTCCTTCTTTATTATTGTAATTAACAGTGATAATGGAATATTTCATCGTTTTCTTATGTTTTTAATTCGGTTGAAACTGTCTTTGGCTCCTTTAGCAAACAACATTGTTGTCGAAAGATCTATTGCTATGAAAATAATCATGCCAACGGCACTATAGGCTATCCAGTCCCCAATGGTACGATAGGGACTGATGGGAATAAAGTGCAGTAAATAGAGTGATGTACCTATGGCAAAGGCTGAAATAGCATAGTTACGTACCACATTTTGCCAATAATGTCGTACAGCAACTTTAAAACCAGATGTAAATAAGTAGTAGGGCTTCCATATAACCACAATGGGTATTAAACTGGCAAGTTTGCCAATCAATATACCAATGATACCCCATTCGAGGCCGCAAATGATGGTAACACTGACATTGATAATCAGTTCTGCCCATGCCGACCATACATCGGCATAAAGACCATGAGCATAATTAAAGCCGTCAACTGAACCACGGGAGTTCGTAATATAAATATAAATAATGAGAAGAACTAAGATTCGATGGTCCATGATATATTCGGAGCCTAACCAATGTGAGACAAAAGGCTCCAAGAAAGCATAAAGCGAGAATGCCAACGTGGCAGCAATAGTATGCTGGATGGTGGTATATTCCCAGAAGACCTTTAACATACGTTCTTTGTTCCCTTCGGCAACTAGATTACCTATACTGGCTCCTACACTTCCTGTAATAGCAGAGAACAATGAGATTAATTTGGAGATGATAATCATATAATTGCCATAGTATGCAACCATTTTGAGCGATACGAATAAGAAGATAAAAAGTTCGTCACTTTTAACAAGTACAAAGTCCTTAATCTTATGGATAAAGACTTGCTTGGTTTTAGTTATAATCTCTGGATACTGTTTTAGCAATGCTTTGCCTTGTTTCTTGTTGACTTTCAACCAAGGATATTCTTTGTTGATTTTCCAGTTAAGAATGATGCAGCCAATGATACCAAACAAGAACTCCACGGCTACCCATACATATAGATTCTTGTAATAATATGCCAAATAAATTTGAAGTCCTAGTTTTACCAATTTTGCAGACTGATAATAAATGGCTACGAGATAGTTCTTCTGGTCTGCGCTCAGTAGGATTTGTCGGTAATTAATGAAATAGCCGATGAGTGAGGAACCCAGAAAAGAATAGAATGCGAAATAAATGATGCTTAGGTTAAGGTCTGCATTAGAAAATATAAGGGGGAAGAATAAACTGATGGCAACAGCACCGGTAAAAATGGTGGTACCTATCCAATTGTATAAATAACCTAATAGGGATAGAATGTCTTGAATCTCTTTCCTGTTGTTTGTCTGAATTGGCTTGAAAAGGAAATAACCAATACATGCTGATATCCCTAATTCGGATAGGTTGAGATAGCCTAAAATATTATTAAGTGTTCCTGTGAGTCCAATGAACTCAGCACCTAAGTTATCAAGAAATATCTTGCGGGAGAAGAAATTCAGAAAGAGCGAGAGGAAGTAAAATAGTAGGTTTACTTCCGCATTCAGGATACTTTTATGGACTCGTTCTCCCATTATTTATTGTGGGTTGTATGAATAAAATCTGTATTTTTTCTATCAATCTTTAAGATGTTCATCACCATTTTCCATACCAATTTAGGCAGAGATAATAGTTTCCCAAAGACGGAATGGCTACGCAACTGGCGAGGAGTGGCAATGTAGAGAGCGATACAGATGGTGAGAAATAGGCACCACCATTTAATATACCAGAAATTGGAAAATATAAATGAAAATAGAGTCATGATGACTGACATGCCCAAAGCACCAACAACCAGCATGGAACGAGGAATCAATGCTTGTTGTACAGTTTTGTCAATGAAATCCAGATTAAAAGTCATGATGGCTTTGGGAATATATGGCAATAAATTGAACAGACTCTGAATCTGTGCTGTCATCCAACGAAGGCGTTGCTTTTGGAAATTATCCTTGTTACTAACCTTTTCGTCGAATACGTGGATATCTGGCTCATATTGAATATAGACCTTTTGTTTGAGCAGCAATGCTTCTAACTCTCGATCCTCACCGGCGGTAGTCAGTTTATATACGTTTTCCTTAAACCATTGAAAATCAAAACACATACCAGATCCAATCAATGCTGAGGAAAGACCGATACGGTTGTGCGCCTTACGGAAAATGGTATTATTAATTTCTTCGCTGACGCCATCGAGGACGGCAATGTCGTTATCATTGTTTTTGGCGCAACGGTGACATTGGATGGCTTTGTAGCCTTTTGCACATTCCGTATTCAGTTGTTCCAGGAAATGGGGCTCTACTACATTATCCGCATCCAAGATAACGATATAATCAAAATTCTCAGACCTCTGACCTCTGACTTCTTCCTTCTGAAAGTAGTCCATGGCATATTGCATGGCTTTGGCCTTACTGCTTTTGTCAAAAACTGGCAGAAGTAAGGTGATAGGGAGTGCTGCTAATTTTTCATTGGTCTCAGGCTGCATGTGGTCAGAGATGACGGCAACATGAAAACTGTTATACGGATAATATTGTGCTAAGAATTTTTGGACTGAGTTAACGATTACGCGGTCTTCGTTATAAGCTGGGTATAGAATCAGATAGCTGAAATAATCCTTCTTCCGCATGGCCAATACTTGCCCTGTAAGATATCTGGTTAGTCTGGAAACGCGTTTTTTCCAAAGGGTAGATACCAAAGCATAAAAAAGAATGTATGCCGTTGAGGCAGCCATCAGTAGCCAAAGGACAATATCGACGAAATGAATCAAATGCCAAAACATATAATAGCCTTATTTTTGGAGGTCAAACTTATTGAGTATCTTTCTTCCCATAGAGAACTTGTTGAGCATAGGAGTTAATAGGACTACTGGTACCATAAAGAAGGTTCGGTCCCACTTCTCGTCAACTAAGTAATTGGGGGTGGCAATAGCGAAAAGAAGTACGACAATAGCAAATAGTGCCCACCATTTCAGCGCTGCTGTCATATAGATGAAAGGCACAATGATACACATGGCCATGATTATCAGCATCATAATCATGCGGGGGAGGAGCATCCATTGAAATAGTTTGTCAATCAAGTCATAATGACGATTAACGATAGCAGTAGGCAGGAAGCGAATATTACGAAGAATTGTTTTCCACTGTGACCAAATCCAACTACGATGCGCACGATTGAAATCTTCTGCATGACGAGCTTTTTCGTTGTAAACGAAGATGTTGTCGAAATAGTCAACATAGATGTGCTGGCGAGTGAGCATGGCCTCCAGTTCCTTATCTGTCCAAGAAGGCTTGGCTACTTGAAGGTAGTTTTTAAACCATTCAAAATCAAATACCATGCCAGAGCTATGCATGGCAGCAGGGAGACCAATGCTGATATGTCCTCTACGGAAAATAGAATTATTGATTTCTTCAAAAACCGCACTTAAACGAGCTGTTACCGTATCACGATTGAACGATAGTTTGTGAGCCTGGATTGCTTTCGTTCCAGCTGATTCATAGGCATCGTTCATTTGTCGTATGAAATCGGTTTCTACCACATCGCCAGCTTCCAAAATAATGACCGCATCGTATATTTTAAACTGGGGTAGGTTGTTGATGGCCAACTGAAGGGATTTCACTCTGGAACTTTTCTCATAAGTGGGCGTTAACAAGGTAACAGGTTGTTGGGCCAAATGGAATAAGGTCATTTCATCCTCTTTGTCAGCGATGACCGTGACATCAAATTGGCGCATGGGATAGGATTGTCCCAAAATAGATTTTACCGTCATCATGACACTCATTCCGTTTTTATAAGTGGGAACCAAAATGATGAAACGGTTCTCATTCTTTGCTTTAGGCGTTTCGCTATGCCTAGGGAATAAGGAGGTAATTGCGAAGATGCCCAAATATAAAACGGTAAGCGAGACGAAGATGAAAAGTGCCCAATCGGTGTATGTAAAGATAGTCCAAATTAATTCCATAGTGCTTGGTTAAAATGATGATTTGAAAAATCACGAATTCCCTTGACGGTGGCTTGAGCTAAGTCGAAGCGACATTGAAGGAGGCTTTTGAGTATGTCTTTTACTGCTACAATGCCTATCAGGTAGAGATAGGATAAATAGCGAATAGCATTTGTATTGTTGCGTTTAACGAAGAGAAGTCTATTCCGGGTGATGTAGTAGGTCCGTAACGGACTATTTCGTCCTGTGGCCTGACTTTCTTTATGGTAGATCGTGCAAGCTGGTTCGTACCAAATATCATAGCCTGCACGACGAATCATCATAGACCAGTCCAATTCTTCGTAATAAAGGAAATAGCATTCGGGCATGAGCCCCACTTTGTTAATCACTTCCCGTTTGACCATCATAGCTGCGCCATGAGCATAGGGAGTAGGGTGGGGAATATCGTATTGACCTTGATCTTCTTCACCATAGCCTATAGCTGAATTCCGAAAAGTAATCTTTGATAAAGGAGTATAACCTGCATATTGAATGGGGGCGTTACCCCAAGCGAATCGAATCTTGGGACAAACCATTCCAATCTTTGGAGAACTTTCTAATCTGTCAATTAGTGGCTGAAAGTAGGAAGTCAGACCCTCTCGGTCCCCCTGTTTAGGGGGAAGAATTGATGCAGTCGTAAGGAGGGTGTCGTTGTTGATAAAGAAGAGATATTTGCCGTGGGAGGCTTGAATGCCGAGATTATTGCCGCCGGCAAAGCCGAGGTTCACTTTGGAACGAACGACTGTAACCTGCGGATAGCGTTGCTCAATGATAGTAGCTTCATCTTGATTGGAGGCATTATCTACAACGATTACCTCTATGGACTCATCCTCTAAAGGTAATGTCTCCATCAATTCGCAGGTATCTTCTAATCCATTGTAATTGATTGTTATTATTGATAGTTCAATGTTCAACGTTCAATGTTCAATGTTTTACACTCTCGACGCCAATTTCTTCTCTAATTTCAGTCGTTTCTTTTCTTCTTGTATCGCTAATTTCTTCTCTTCCCACTCAATCCACTCTTTTTCCATCAATGGCAGTATATATACAATGCTTAATCCACCATAAAAGACCAGACAGTTTGGGAATTGCATCAATACCTGATTGCCATAACCGCCTAATTGAATGGCAACAAAAGCACAGCACATGCCTGAACCGATACCTCTTAGAGAGGAACTCTTTAATTGGAAGAATACAATCCAACAGGCCCCAATAAACATAATCGCTGTTGTTATCAGGAATAATGTGATTCCAATAACACCCGTTCTCAGCCATATAAATACGTATTCCGAATCAGGCGGAATGGAAGCCATTCTGCTAAATTTGTTGTTGGCAGGCACATTATCATTACCCATACCTAAACCAATACCCCATGGCGCATCTCTCATGTATTTTTTCATGGTCTCCTGATTGATGGTGCGAACATTTGCAGATGCATCATCTTTATTAAATGCACTACGCATACGACGGATTTGCTGGTTCCCTTGGCCTATAGTCGTGAATGCTAAAATAAATACAAATATGGTGAATAATAATGTGAACGGAATGGCTATCTTAATTGATTTGGATAGGAAAATATAGACCATGAACCCTGCTATTAAACAAAATGTAGCCGTACGTGTACCTGAAGGAAACATTCCCCATGCACATGCTATACCAGCAATTAAAAAGAAGTATTTGTATTTCTTGATTTTTGCTGTAATTCCAAAAATGATAAAGGCTACAGCTGTCGCTGCAATTCCAATGCCATAATTGGCGGCATCACCATATATGGAGAAATATCTAATAAGAGTTCCTGCATTCAAAATATGGGTAGATCTTCCTCGGCTTTGCAACCATTGATTTTCTAATTCCGTGAAACCAAATGTTTGTTGTTTCCACGCCCAAAATACTGCAAATAAAGCAAAAGATCCCCATAAAAGCAAATATTTAATTAATACATTGGGTTTGTCAATATACAAAGTGAATACAATAAAAGCATAAAATAGTTGAAATGCCATTAGACGTGCTCCTGTATACCATGCCCCGACATTGATACCGATATTACATGTGTCGTTAAGGACTTCCAATGTACAGAATCCACACCAAAGCAATAAGGAAAAGAGCATCATGTTTCCAAATCGTTCGAAATGAGCATTCTTCACATCAATGATGGCTAATACAATGAGAAGAATTTCCAGCATTTCATTGGGTAGAGACATGGGAACAGGCAATGATAGATTCTTCATCTGGATAAAGTAGTTGATAGTAACTAATATCCAAAAAAGAAACATCCGATAGCGAAATGATGCTATAATGATGAGGACTAAAAGCGGACTAATACAAATAAGTGCAAATATGGAGAATCCAGCCGTAATAAATTCATATATAGCTAGCAAAAACAAGAGGAGGAGTAGGGAAACTCTTCCTCCGTGTTCTTGTGTATATGTTTTTATTATATTTGCCATTTATTTCGCATGTTCATTTTCGGTGGCAGTCAGTCCAAGTTGTGATATACGATAAACAAAGTTGTTGAACTTCGTGTAAGGAGGTAACTGGCCAACAAATTCTTCAACAGCATAGCGACTTGCTTCGGTCAAATACATAAAGAGCGTATTCTTGTGTTCCTCGTCCAATATCGCCTGTACTTCCTTGAGCGCTTTTTGGTCGACATCTTTCCACGTACGGTTGGCACGTGTAACCATTAAGTTGACAGTACCCATATTGAGCAAAGCTGGAGAAATGGAATTTTCGTTCAGATTTGGATATTCAATAATGGCAATCTCATCAGGAAGAATGTCAGGACACAAATCCTTGATACCCCTGGCGAGGATAAAGCGACTGTCTTCTGCGAGGAAATCCTCATCGTAGGTCAAGCGACGAACTTGGAGACCAATGGAAATCCAATAGTTCTCGAGTTCCTGAGCTAAATAACTCTTGCCATTACCCGAGTCTGTAGAAATGAGGTTGAGCACATTCTGCTGGCCTTCTTGGAAATGGGGGAGGAGCGCCTTGCTGAGTTGCTTCATGGCCATATCGGCAATGGTCTTGTTGAAGCGACGGTAACGCAGGTTGCTTTCTTTGGGATAACAACCCATGACAGGAACCTTGGTGATGCGCTCTGAACGCATGCGGTCACGCAAGGTGCGGTCAAGCATTTCCACAATGAGGAACCATAAAGCGGTCAACATAAAGGTAAGCAGGAAAGCCCCTAAAAGAATCATCATACGGTTTGTGGGCTGTGCATTCAGCGGGAACATAGGAGGATTCAACGTACGCAAAGTGGCTGTTGACATCTGCAAGTTACGTTGACGCATGCGAGCAGCGTTCAACGCCCGCAACATCTCCATGTAATTACCTTCAATAAAACCAATATGGCGCGCTTTGCGATCCAATGTCGCACCGATAGGAGCATAGAAAAGATATTGCTGATCAATATTGTTTTTCATAATATCAGTAGCAGTCATTTCTGCTTTGGTTTTTTCTAAAAGCAGTAATTGCTCTAACCAACGACTTAACAAATCATTGGCTTTGACACCAGTCTCAGTACTATAAGTGGATGCTTCTAAATCCTTAGTTAATTCTGTAACTCTATTTGTGGCTGCCTGTAGATCTCTTTGGGCTTTTGCTAATTCCTCCTGAGATTCGGCATCACGACCGCCACCTTCACTGCTCATCAGTCGGAGATTCGATATACGGGACTGGATACGGGAAATGTCTTTTATCTGATTGGTGAATTCTTGATTGGCACGAATAGTTTGGGCACGGTTACCTAATTGACGTTCCATCCAGTCGAGTAAATGCTTGGCACGTGTGTAATTTAATAACTGGTCATTTCTGAAATTTTGTTGCTGGGCTTCAAGGCTAGCAATTTGTCTAGTTTGTTCACCATAGTTGATAATCTTTTTGGAGACATTATAGCGAATCAAATCATCTTCTGCATTAGATAAAACACGGAATAAACGAGCTACTTCCTTTTCAAAGAATTTAATCACATTACTCGTTTCACCAAAACGAATCTGTTGGTATTGGCGTGCAAAGACTTCATTCAGAATATCAAGCGTATTGTAAGCAATACCGGCATCGTTGGCAGAATAGGCGATATCAATAATGTCACTTTTTTGAAGTTGCATGACCTTTAACCGAGAGGTAATGCTGTTAATACCAAAATATGGGTGATAATTGAGGATACCAAATAAGTAATTGTCCTGACGAGGTTTCTCGTAGGCTTTTAAGTTAGCGTATGTTTGCGACTCGCTATTATGGTTTATGAGTGCTTTGACATCAGCAGGAACACTGGCATTTAATTGACGGAAATGCTCTGCGGAAATATAGTTGTTGTCTTTGCTGGGATTACCATACATCATGCAACGGCCAAACAATCGAAGGGCTACCTCATGAATGGTGTTGTCGGTAGTGATAATCAACATCAAGTTGGTCATGTTTGTTTGGGCATTTCCGCCTGCGGAACCACTTCCTCCTTCCAAATTGTATGCAGTTATCATACCCGTATAGATAGTAGTGTTCGTGTCATATACACGTTCCATATGGCGAGTCATGAACCAAGCTACAATGAGTGCTATCATTGGTAGAATTACCAAGTACCAACGAATTTTGTATAAAAACCGAACGAGATATCTGAATAAATCCATAATTGTATTATATTGAATCAGTTATTTCTTATTTTTTTTTTCAGTCTTTTGAGCTAACTTAGCTGCTTTTTCCTGGGCTTTTTGCTCAGCTTTTTCCATTTGGGCATATCTTTTTTCTTCAGCAGCAGCGGTCTTGCGAATCTGCTTATCAATTGCTTTATTCTCTTTCCGGATTTGCTTTTCTGTCTTATGGTCGCCACTGTCCAAAGTGATTTCTGTCATAGTATTAGTCAGAATGGGTGTATGGGAGAGTAGCTCCAATGTAATAATATCAGTAGTAATTTGTGTTTGCATGTTTTGATATGAAGATACGGTTCCTAATTCGTGTTGTTTAGTCCACGCAAAATCTTCAATAGACATATTCCCTTGGTGAAAATCTTCCAAATTCAACGCACCAGCACCTTGATAAGCTGCTGCAGCCTCACCAGCCGTTTTGAGGGTTACGAGCTGGTTTGTGATTTTAATAAAAAGTGTGGCAATCTCTCTTTTTAAGTCTTCGTATGCCAAATCTTTGGCATACATTGCCCTCTCGGCTTCCAATCTTTTGCGTTTGACAGCTGCGGTCAAATCCAAAATGTCCTCCAATGGAACGGCAAGGTTTACACCGACATTCCAATAGCTTTGTTCACTGCCTTGATATTGTTGGAGCACCAAATTGTAAGAACTGGAATTTTGTCCCCACATATCGGTTTTACCATAACTATAGCTGGCATGACCAGTGACATAAGAAAAAATGTGGCGTTTTTGCTTGGCCACCTCGGCTTTGGCTAACTCCTGG
>JAEEGL011890780.1_pt1 | contig 16331 bp, 14 predicted proteins | sample 9134231 | NCBI WGS metagenome assembly JAEEGL01 (sample SAMN16246548, study PRJNA631951) | gut metagenome | biome: gut microbiome; feature: rumen; material: fiber-attached | host: Bos | place: Iran: Karaj | collected 2018-10
CAAACTTGCTGTAAACGACACACATGGCAACTACGTTGATCTGGTTCAAATGAAACACTCTTTATATACATATAATTGCTCTTTGATTTACTCGGCTTTTCTGGTTTATATGTTGTAAGACAATTTTGTTTCGCCTCTTCTAAACTTTCAGAACGACTAAGTTCTGCAATTCTTGAATCCATTTCACGCAAATTACGATTTTCTGCGGACATTTTTGCCAATAATTTTGCGGTATTGAAAACATTTGTACCTAACGCTTCTTTACCCTTTAATTTCTTTGACTTTTCGACCTTACTTTGTGAATCAGCACATGCTGCAACAGTTTTGTCTTGTTCGAATTGTTTAAAGAATTCTTCAACCGACGCATCAGAATCTGCAATAACTTTAGCCATCAAAGAATCTCTTTCCGTTTCCGTCTTTGGCGACTTTGTAAACGAAGTTGCAGACGACACAATCGGCAAACAAGCCATATCTGTTCCACAAACTTTACTTAATTGAGTATCAAAATAATTTATACAACCTTGCAACATCTGATAATCCATTTGCAACATCGCAGATTGCACAATTATATCATATTGCTCTGCACCTTTGCATGACGGGAACATAGATTGTGGACACAAAGCAGCAATTTCATACGGTTTCTTCCCAACACATGCAGCTTTTGTAAAATCCACTCCACATTTATCTTGTAAACATTTATCTATATCGTTTTCACAGAACTTTGTTTTCAAATATCCTAACTTATCATTAACCACAGATTGCAAACCAGGAATTTTTGCATCACATTCTGTGATAATTGGACAAACACCAGCAGCAACATTAACATCGTCCAAACATGCAGAATTTGTAGAAGTTGAACAACCTTCTTCTAAACAATTCTGAATTTTTGCCAAACACGTCGCACGATAATTTTTATCAGCATATTTAGCTGCTTCCTTTAAAATACTCTTAGATTCCGCTGCCCAATCTTGTTCAACGTACTTACGCACAGACAAACATTGATCTAAGACATTTTCACAAGCATTAGAACGACGTTTTAACAAATTAGCATCCAAACAATTTTCAAAATTTGTACCACAACCACCCTTATCCGCGATACAAGAACGATATGCCAACAAACATTCACCACGATTATATTTGTTTGTTGTACCTAACATTTCAAGCCGTGCCTTACGTACAGCAGATTCAGCAATACGTTTATTCGACTCTGCATTTGCTTTTTGATCTTTCAAGTAAGAATTATAACTTTTACAATCTTGAACTATTTGACGTGAATAAAGTGCAGATTCCATTTCTGCCTTGTCACCACAGGCATCTAACTTTTCCTGACAATACTTTACAGCCATCTTGTACAATGAATCACCCAAAACAACATCTTCGCCGATATCATCGTCGTCGTCGTCATCTTCTTCTGTATCACCAACCAACCAAGCCATAAAGTTCATAGTTGAAACATTTTTATTATTATTATCAGCAAAAACCAACCCGGCTTTGGCACCCAACTGTTCACGTTCTACACCAGTAGTGTATAATTCATCAGCTTCTTGTTGGATAGCCAATATCGCATTTATTTTGTCCCTGGCAGAATTTATACTATTGGAACAAGCACAGCGTTCTCCTTGACTTTCATCCAACAAGCAAAATTCATCCATACAATTACGATATGCATCACGACAATCTCCGGTTTCCGTAACAACTGTTTCAGTTGAATCTGTATCATCAACATCAACAATTTCTTCATCTGTTTGATCTTCATATTCCGAATCATCTTCATACTCATCTGTAGTTGTATTTTGTGCAGTTTGAGCATCAGACACAGCAATTGATTGTGCTGTTTGAACAGTCTTTGCCGTTATAACAGCAGGCATTCGCGAGCTCGCCTGTGATATACGATTATTTCCAATACGATTGTTAGAATTCCCACGTACAGCCCCAAAAGCCACACAAGGCACTAACAACAACAGCAATAAAAAATTCATTTTTTTCATGTGATTTCTTCCTACATTATTATATTATTTTATCAGAAAAAGCCCCCCCTTGCAAGACCTATTAAAAAATTCTTGATTTTTATTTATTGTCCGAATATCATTAAAACACACAAAAAATAAGGTGTTATTTAATGGCAAAAGATGATGTGATTGTTTTTTCTGGTGTTGTCGAAGACAGATTACCAAACACAATGTTTCGTGTTCGCTTGGAAAATGGACATATGATATTGGCAACAGTTTGTGGCAAAATGCGTAAAGCACGTATTTGGGTCAATGTTGGTGAAAAGGTTCATGTTGAAATGACACCATACGATTTGGACAAGGGCCGCATAACATTTGTTGAACGCAAAAATGCTGGTCCTGAGGCCACCCCAAATCATCAATAAAAATTTGCAATTAAAAATTCGCCGCTCACATCGATGATTGTTTTGACAAAATTCTCTATAATTCATTTGTAAAAACCCTTGCTAAAAATATCTGATTTTTGTTATCATTATAAAAAAGTATAGGATGAGAAAGGTTTGTCTTATTTTGACAGGGTTGTTTTTATGCATCGGCGATGCTGACGCTGCCGAACGTGGGCTTAATACTGTTTCAAGACAAACAACAAAAAATGAGGTTATAACCCCTGCCCGTTCTACAAAAAGAAACACTGTTACAACCCGCGCTTCATCACACGAACAACAAAACCAACAAGTAAGTTCACGCACCGCAAAAACAAAAACTGTAATGGGACGCTCTGCCGTACAAAAAACAAGTACAAGGCAATCACAAAAACAACCAACACGTGTATCCCGTGTCGCAACAAACGTAAGCACAAAAACTTTCAGTACAAATTATAATTCTTGCCGCGATGCTTATTTTACATGTATGGATCAATTCTGTGCCACATTGGATGATACATATCGCAGATGTGTTTGTTCTTCCAAATTAAGCAGCATAAAAAAACAAGAAAAAAAATTATCCCAAACAGAAGATAGTTTAAAAGATTTTGAAGATTTAAACATAGATGCTATTTCTAAAACAGCAAGTGAAGTAAAATCTATGTCATCTGCAAGTGCTGGTGAAAAAGCAATCAGAAAAGATCGTTCAAAAAGCGAACAAACTTTACAAAACATAAGCTCTGTATTAAAAAATTCGAAACATCAATCTTTATCAACAAATGGAACATTAGATATTGCTGGCGACATCAAACAAATTTGGTCAACCACAGATTTAATCGGCGGCTCTAATATTGCTGACCTTACTGGCGAAGCTTTATTTAACGCCGTACATACGCAATGTAATGAATTAGTCAAAGAAGATTGTGCATCATCTGATTTGAAAATGATTGCGTCTGCATATGGTATGTATATAGAAAATGATTGTTCTGTAATACAAAATGAAATTGATAAAAAAATGGTTGTCGCAAATGCTGCTATCCGTGAAACACGTCATAAAATGCAAGATGCAAGATTAGAAAATTATGATGCCCACAATTCATTAAATATTAACGATTGTGTTGCAAGGGTTTACGATACTCTTACAGACGATCTTGCTTGCGGAACAAATTTTGTTCACTGTTTAGATTTTTCTGGTAAATATTTAAATGCCACCACTGGGGCAGCTATTTACTCACCAGATTTTTATCAAATTGAAAATCAATTGTCTTTGTCTGGTGATATATTAAAGAACGGTAAAAATGCCGCATTTATTACCATGTTAAATAAAAAACGTGATTTCGCAGAACAAGATTTAGATTTATGTCGTGATAATGCTGATGAAGTTTGGAATGAATTTATGCGCCAAGCCATAGTTGAAATTTATCAAGGACAACAAAAACGTGTATCTGATGTCAAATCAGAATGTTTACAAGTTGTAAATAAATGTTATTTGAACAAATCAGAATCTTTACAAAATTTTTCTGATAGTTATTCGCAAATGGTATTTGTAAAAACGTTGGAATTATCCGAAGAAATGTGTGCAGATAAATTAAACACCTGTAGTAACTTATATGGTGGCGGTCCCGAAGGATTAAATACCCTGATAATAACCATGACTGGTATCACAGATTTAACCATCGAACAATCTTGCCCAGATTTGTTGGCGATGTTTGCTCGTTCAATATGTGCTGTACCAGAAAGCGATTCTGGACATTACTATCCATATGGGTGTCGTAAATATGCACCTGGTGAAAATTATTACGCCAGTAATCCATTATGCAACACAACATTAGTTAATCCATTTTCACGTTCTGATATTTTAACAACGCAAACTATTACAGAAAATTACAATGATTATTTAGGAGTATGCAAGGATTACAGAAAGAAATACACTAAATGCAAATTCGGATATTATTTGTACGACAAAGGAAACTATCTAGAATGTAATGCCTCTAATGATTATTGTTTCAGTTTGGACACTGCCACCGAATGTCGCGCTTGTCCAAGTCAATGCAATTGTCCTGGAAAAACAAGCAGGCCTGAATCTGTTGATGCAGAAATATATGAAAATTGCGGTCAATATTACATTGGCAGTTTATACCAACAATTGGTAATATATGCGTTGCAAAATTGTGTACGTTCTACCGATACATCAAATGTATTATCTAAATCGTTATTAGCAGAAGTGGACAAAGTAGCAAAATCCGTTAGAAAATCTTTGATAACTATGTTATCCAAAGAATGTAGTGACTTAGGTGGTATCTGGGTTGATTCTGTATGGAAAGATGAAAATAACAATGGATATCATGATACTACTGGAGATATTTTGTTAAGTAATTTTTATGTAACTACTGGTGCTAATAAATTATGGGGATATTGTAAAAATCCAACACAATAAAAAAACCGATGATTATCGGTTTTTTTGTTTTGATTATTTTGAACTTATGCAGCTTTTTTAGTTTCAGCATAAATTTCTACTGGTGCCTTTTTACCGTTTACAACATCAGCATCAACAACGATTTCTTTCAAATCTGTTTTATCTGGTGCATCAAACATAGGTTGCAACAAAATCTTTTCTAAGATAGAACGCAAACCACGTGCTCCCGTCTTTCGTTCAATTGCTAATTTAGCAATAGCCTGCAATCCATCTTTTTTGATTGTTAATTTTATGCCATCCATTTCTAACATAGCAGCATATTGTTTAACAATAGCATTTTTTGGTTCGGTCAAAATCTTAATTAATGCAGCTTCATCCAAAGGTTGCAAAGTTGTCACAATAGGCAAACGACCAATCAATTCTGGAATAATTCCGAATTTTACCAAATCACTTGATTGAACATCAGACAATCTGTCTTTTTCTTCACGTTCCGCTTTATCAGAAACTTCTGCACCAAAACCAATACCAGCACGTGCAGATGTTCGTGATGCAATTATTTTATTTAAACCATCAAACGCACCACCGCATATGAACAAAATCTTGCTGGTATCCAGTTGCACAGTAGCTTCACCAGGATGCTTACGTCCACCACCAGCGGCCGGCACATTAGCAACTGTTCCTTCAATTAATTTCAACAATGCCTGTTGAACACCCTCACCGGAAACATCACGTGTCAAAGAAGGATTTTCTGATTTACGTGAAATTTTATCTATTTCATCAATATAAATAATCCCGCGTTGTGCACGTTCTACATCAAAATTAGCATTTTGCAGTAAACGTGTTAACACAGATTCTACGTCATCACCGACATAACCCGCTTCAGTTAAAGTTGTTGCATCAGCAATTGCAAACGGGACATCCAAAACACGTGCCAAAGTTTGTGCGAACAAAGTCTTACCTGTACCCGTAGAACCAATCATCAAAATATTTGATTTTTGAATTTCTACATTTGAAACCGCAGCGGCATTATTTCTTTTATAATGATTATAAACTGCAACAGACAAAGTCCTCTTTGCTTCTTCTTGCCCTATGACATATTCATTTAAGAATTTATAAATTTGTGACGGTGTCGGCAATTCAGCAGATTCTTTTGTCATCTGCATCTGCTTATCATCAGCCATAATATCATTACACAAATTGATGCATTCATCACAAATGCAAACACCACGACCACTAACTAACTTCTTTACTTCATATACAGACTTACCACAAAAACTGCAAAATTGTTGCGCATTTTCTGGTGTATTTTGTGTTTTATCGTCACTCATTTTTTCAACCCTTAAACAAAATTATTTACGTGTTAAAATACCATCAACCAAACCAAATTTTTTAGCGGCTTCTGCATCCATCCAATTATCGCGTTCCATCGCATCAAAAACTTCTTTTTCTTTGCGCCCAGTAAATTCCATCATTTGCTTTATGACAACCTGTTTTACCCTTTGTGTTTCACGCAAAGAAATTTCCATATCTGTCACCTTGTCCTGCGTTCCAGATGAAGGCTGATGAATCATAATTTCCGTATTTGGCAAAACGAAACGTTTACCCTTTTCACCAGCAGCCAACAACAGAGAGCCCATAGAAGCAACCAATCCCATACCAATAGTCGAAACATTTGGTTTGATATATTTCATTGTATCCATAATTGCCCAACCAGCTGTCACATCACCCCCAGGTGAATTAATATAAAGTGAAATATCTGCATTTGGGTTTTCAGATTCCAAAAACAACAACTGTGCAACAATAGTGTTTGCCATATTCGTTTCAATTGGACCAGAAACCATAACAATTCTGTCCCTTAAAAGACGTGAATAAATATCAAAAGAACGTTCACCTTTCGGAGATTCTTCAATAACAATAGGTACCAACGACATAATAAAAACCTCTTTTTACATTAAATTATAACATGGATTTACCCGATTCGCTAATTTTATGGTATAAAAATCTATATTGCAATTTTTTGTAAATTTGCGTGTTTTATGATATAATTACCCCGAAAAGAAAGGATATTTCATGAATCGCGCAATAAAATTCAAATTAAAAAATGGGAAAATTATCACTATACGTCGCACTCGTGCCGCTGATTATGATGTGATGATGAAATATATGGAAAAGTTTACACGCGATCCTGGCGCAATAAACACCTATCAATATGCTGGACAACCTAAAAAAGACAAAGAAAAATCAATTCAATTCTATGAAAGTCCTGATAATTTATTCATAAGTGCATGGGACGGAAATAATATTATCGGTACCGCAGATATACACAAAATACGTCCAAACCACCCTTATTGTATGGGTAAAACCGCAGGTGTTGGAATGTCTATATTACAAAAATATACACACAACGGAATTGGCAATAAAATGTTGCAAATACTTGAAAAATGGGCACGCGAAAACGGGGTTCACAAGATAGAAGCAGGAATTCGTCATAACAACATACCGTCTATTGCTAATTGTATTAAAAATGGTTTTATTATAACCGGAATCCAGTATGATGCTGCATTTATAAACGGCAAATGGGTACACGAATATACAGTTGAAAAAATTTTAGAAAAATAAATATGGATCTTTATCATGTTTAAAATACAATCTATTAAAAAATTAGAAGAATATTTATTGAAAGATTCATCTTTGGAAGATATGCACGGAAAACAGCATTTACCCAAAAAACAAAATCCAAAAAAAACTTTAACTGCTGATGAAGTTCGACATGATATTTCTGTGTTGGCACGTTATTTAATTCGTGTATATGTTGGATGGCCTGTACATAATAGTATTGTAAAACGAAGGGTATTAACCCGTCTAATAAAAGCCTATGATTCAGCCGAAGATATGACAGCAGGCGAATTTTTCGACCTAATCAAAGGTGTAATTGAACCAATTCCTGATAATCATATAACCATAAAATTTAATGGTTATTGTGTACATATGACAATCAAAACAAGGACTCATAAAAATGTTGGAAAGAACATCGCAGGAAAATTCACTGTAAAAGGAATTATGCTTGATAATAACATAGCAGCCATTGGATTTACAGGGATGCATAAAACCGATGAATTCCATGAAGTCATTAAGGCCTTTCAAAAAAATGTGTTACCAAAATCAAATGCCCTAATTATTGATTTACGTGGTAACGGTGGTGGAAACAGTTTCTATTCTGATCAATTTACTGATTTTCTTTGTGGCACACGAATAAGCAGCATGAAAAAAACATATGTTCGGACAACACCAGAAGCACGCAAAATTTTACAAGAAACGAACCCAAATGCTTCTTGGGCAAATGTGCCGGAATCAGAAGAAATACAATTGTTTTCAGAGGGTAAAGTTTTCAAAATTGATAAAAATAAAGCCTATATGAAACCGATATTCATTTTAATCGATGAATGTACAGGCTCTGCTGCGGAAATGTTTTTATTGCGTATGGTTCATCATCCAATGGTTACTGTGGTTGGTGATAATTCACGTGGAATGGAAGTTTATGGCAATATATCAATTTGCGGTCTGCCACACAGTGATATTGCTGTATCTGTCGGCACAAATTATCGCATTTTGGAATATAACAATTTTGAATTACACGGTTTAAAACCAGATATAAAATGTAAAGATGGTATTGATGCAAAAGACATCGCTATTGATAAAATTAATCACGATATAATAACAAAAAAAATTAAAGACAAGAATTATTCAAAGAAAAACAACCGTTAAAAAACTAACCCAAATATTGACACACTTGACTTTTTGACCAGTTTTTCTATAATATACTTTGAAATGACAAATGATTGTATAAATCTTAATCGTACTTTTAAGTCTGCACATTTTTGTGCATGTGGTTTTTATTACGCCTATTAACCCCTTAAGGTGTTATGGGTTTGATTGGCTTTGGCACCTTAAGGGGAATTGTCCAAAGCCAATTTTTTATTAGTAACACTATAAAAAGGATTAAGTAATGAAAACCAAAGAACAAATTATTGATGAAATATTAGATCGTGGCGTAATAGTTGATATTTTACCGTCACGAGAAGAATTTAAACAACGATTATTAAATGAAAAACTACGATTTTTCATCGGTGCTGATCCAACCAATTCATCGCTACACCTGTCTCATGCTAAAAACTTTATGTTATTGGAAGAATTTAGAAAACTGGGACATGAAGTATTTGTGTTGTTTGGTGATTTTACGGCATGTATCGGTGACCCGAGCGATCGTAATTCTGCACGTGCCAGACTGACACCTGAACAAGTTTACGAATTTTCAAAAGATTGGGTGCGACAAATTTCACCAATTATAAATTTCAATGATACGACTAATCCAGCGCATATCGTATTTAATGGTGAATGGTTGAATAAACTTTCTATGCGTGATTTGATAGAACTTGCTTCAAACACCACGGTACAACACATGTTGGAACGTGATATGTTTCAAAAAAGGATAGCAGAAAACAGACCTATCCATCTTCATGAATTTCTGTACCCGATTTTCCAAGGTTTTGATTCTGTGGCACTTAATGCCGATGTTGAATTGTGCGGTGTTGACCAGACATTTAATGCACTGATGGGACGAACTTTGTTAAAAAAATTAAAAAACAAAGAAAAATTCATTGTGTGCAACAATTTGATGGAAAACCCGATAACTGGCGAATTAATGTCTAAATCACGTGGCACAGGCGTATTTTTGAATACGGATGCAAATACTATGTTTGGGCAAATAATGGCTCAACCAGACGAAATGATACGTATTTTCTTGATAAATAATACGCGTGTACCATTAAATGAAATAGACGCATTGGACATAGAAAACAAACCAATGAATGCCAAGTTGTTTACCGCACATAAAATTGTAGAAATATTCCATGGTAATAAAGCGGCAGATTCTGCATTGGAACATTTCAAAAATACTTTTTCAAATAAAGTATTTCCGGAAAACGCCCTAGAATTCGCAACCGATAAAACTACATTATCTGTATTGGAAATTCTACAAATTGGAATGCCAACGGAATCAAAAGGTGAACTTAGAAGATTGATTTTACAAAACGCTGTCACAATAAATGATGCAAAAACAACAGATGCAAATCAGTTGTTATTCACAGAAAAAACTCTATTTGTTCGTGTAGGTCGTAAAACATTCTTCAAGTTAGTAAAACAATAAAAAAGGAACCGCCGAATTGGCGGTTTCTTTTATTACTAAATACCTCTAACATTTTGTTGGCATAAAAACTTTTGTAAATCTGATTTATGTTTCCCAAAAGGAACTTCTTTCCTGCCAGTTTCTGTTGGCAAGAAAATAGTACACCAAACTTTGATATTTTCTAACATATCACATAACGCTTTTATATCTTGTGGGTTTGCTTTTTTTATACCACCAGTATTCAAGTCATATTCACATTCTATTGTTGCATGAACAGAATTGTAAAAATCTTTCTTGGTTTTATCATTACAAACATCTGTGAAACCAATTTTACGCAAACAATCGGCGACGAAATCCGTAGCTAATTCTGTTGCATAGATTCCATACGCGCTGAACTTTAATTGTTCTGATTTTGCATCATTACCATACACTTTGAAATGCCCCATCGTATTCAAAGTGCTACACAATCTTTGAATTTCTTCTGCACGTTTTTCTGGTGTAATAACTTTTGCCATACCAACCCCCTTGTGATTATTGACACACTATATATAATACAAAAATTATATTTTGTCAATAAAAACAAGTGTTTTTCAAATAGTTTTCTTACCGTATTCTGTGGCAAGTTTTGTAAACACCAACTGATCCGACCATGTACCATCTGGCATATAAGTAGTTGCACGTATGCGACCATCAAGATGAAAACCACTGCCCATGATAGATTTTTGCGACCGTTCATTGTTTGCCATACATTGGCGCAATATACGATTTGCCCCTAATTCTTCAAAAGCCATTTTTGCTAGCATATCATGTATTTCATGATTAAAGCCCTGCCCCCACGCAGATTTAACAAACCAAACATTTCCACCCTGCATAGACTTATTATTATCAAAATAAAAAACACCATGATGTCCAATCAGTTTCCCATTATAAAACACATACCAAACAACACCGTTCGGATTAACATCATATTTTTGCTCTTGTTCCATAGTTTCCAATGTTTCTTCTATTGATTCTGGCAATGGTTTTTTATAATTAGGCGACCACCTAACAAATCTAAAATTTGCAGGATCTTCACCTTTGATTACATTCCAAACTAATTTCGCATTTTCAAGTGTCGGTTCCAAAATACGCAATTCCAAACGTGGTGTTTTTAAATTCCGCCTGAATAATTCATAAAATTTTTCCATTATATTATTCCTTTTATTTTTTATGCGTTTGAATATGCCACAATTTACTATATTCACCATTTTTATGTACTAATTGATTGTGTGTTCCAGTTTCCACAATCTTACCATTTTTTATAACGACTATTCTGTCCATATTTTTCAATGTAGATAATCTGTGTGCGATTACCAATGTTGTTTTACCAGCCATCGCACTTTGTAATGATTTTTGTATCATCATTTCATTTTGAGAATCAAGTGCGGAAGTTGCCTCATCTAAAATCAAAATCGGTGCATTTTTAAGCAAAGCGCGCGCAATAGATACCCTTTGTCGTTGTCCGCCCGATAATTTTATTCCATTATTACCAACCAAAGTATCATATCCTTTTGGTAATCTAGAAATAAATTCATGTATGTTTGCCTTTTTTGCTGCTTCTATAATTTCAGCACGTGTAGAATGAGGTTTTGCATATCTGATATTTTCCATAATCGTGCGATTAAACAATGTTGTTTCTTGCGGAACGTAAGAAATATTCTTTCGTAAAGATTCTTGGGTAACATCACGAATATCTGTATCATTTATTAAAATTTTACCGTCTTGAACATCATACATACGCAATAATAAATTACATATTGTTGTCTTTCCCGCCCCAGACAAACCGACAATACCGACTTTTTCACCCTTACTTATAACCAAATTAAAATGTTTGAAAACTGTATTTTTGCCATAACTGAAATTTATATTTTGAAAAGAAATTTCAGCATCTTTGATTGATAATTTTTTAGCATTTTCTTTATCAACTACTTTTTTATCAACGATAATGTTAGCATACGCTTTCTTTGCACGTGCCAAAGACACAGTATATTGACGTAAAACCTCATTCAACCTATTAAATGAACTATTTATAGTTTGAATAGAAGTCATAACAAAAATCGCATTTGATATATTTAATTCGCCATTTTTTACCAACACAAAACAAAAGAAAATCATACCGATTTGTGTAATTCGCCAAAGTATATGTGTTGGAACCCATTGACATCTGTCAAGGAAATGTCCGTGGCGAATAATTTTTATTAAATTGGCACGACCGTTATAAATATATTTATTTTCATATTCGGTGTTCGAAAAATATTTTACTGTCAGTGCGTTATTCAAACTGTCGCTGCGCAATCCAGAATATATTGAACCTTCTTGCATTTCTTGTTCGCTGTTTTTCGTAATTTTCCTTTGTATCGTCCATTCCCAAACTAATTTGATAACACCATACCCTAATAACAAAATCAAAAACCACACATTCATAGATACCATGGACACAGCCAAAAACAAGAAACCCAAAACAGTGCCTATAATTCGACTGTAAAATTTTTCCATCAATTCATTCAAACGCCCTGACACCACTTGAGTCTGAGAAATAATTTGACCTGCAGGCGTATCTATGAAAAAAGATATATCATTATCATATACACGTTTGTATAAAACATACAATTTATAGCGATTAAAAATCTGTTGTTTCAACCCCTGCAAAATTGAACGCGACATATTTAAAAACAGAGTAAAAACAAACATTGCTATGATGTACATAAAAATACGTGTAATCGCCACCCAATCAGAAGACGCAGCATTTTCGAAAATTTGGGTCACCCACTTTGTCACAAGAGGCCCAAATATCATATCTATAACCATGCCAAATACACCAATGGTAAATATAGATCCAAAATACCATGGAAATTTCTTTATAATTAACCAATAAAAACCCCGAACCGTTTTTGGGAAATTATCTTGTTTCATTATGTTATCCTTGTGCAATATATGAATTATATCATACAAAGTCGAATTATAAAAATTTTAATTTAATCTCTTTATCTATTTTGATATTTCTTACAAACATTTCATCATGAGAAACCAATAATATCGCGCCATTATATTGATTCAATGCATCTTCTAATACAGCGATACTTTTTATTTCTAAATTATTTGTAGGTTCATCTAGAATTAACAAATCCGGCTGATTTTCCCCGCCTAATATTGCTGCTAATGTTGCTTTTAATAATTCACCACCAGATAATGTTGCAACCTGTTGTTTTGAAGAATCACCACGAAAACCAAAATTTGCAGCAATCACATGTGCGTCATGTTTAAGGCAACCGGAAATTTCCATTATATTTTCAACAACAGTTTTATTTTTATCTAAAACAGACAAATCTTGATTTATATATGCAATTTTACCAAATGTCTTTATTGTTCCAAATTGAGGTTGTAAATCACCACAAATTATCTTTAACAATGTCGATTTTCCAGAACCATTTTTACCAATTATACGAATACGTTCACCACCATACATCGAAAAATCAAATTTATTAAAAATCAATTTATCACCATATCCAAAACACAACCCAGATATTTGAATTAATTCTTTACTGTAGAAAGGTTTATTTGGAACAGGTATTTTAATAAATTCATTTCGCATTTGTTCTGATAAAGATTGTTGAATTGACATTTGTTCATCTAATTTCTTTTGAATGATGCCACGTTTTTTTGCTTCTGTTTCTTGACTTTTTCCCTTTAAAGCATTTGCTTCTATACGACTGCGACGTGCATTATTCATATCTTTTTTCTGTTTAGATTCATGATGTTGACGTGTATTTTGCGCAATATTTATTGTATCATTTAACCGCGCGATAGATTTTTGCGTATTAACATATTTGGAATAAATGTTATCTTGTTCTGCGCGTTTTTGCGTGACATAAAAATCGTAATTACCACCATAAACCCGCAAATTACCATTTTGTAATTCAATGATTTTATCCATATGTTGTAAAAGTTCCCTGTCATGCGAAACCACAACTATACCATTTGGATATGATTTCAATTTGTTAAAAAACTTTTGTTTTGCATCTGTATCAAGATTATTAGTTGGTTCATCCAAAAGCAAAATATCTGCCCCACTTTCAAAAGCCCGCATCAAAGCAAACATTTGCTGTTCTCCACCACTTTTTGAATCAGATACATTTATTTGATTTAACATATACACACTGGCATTCTTGTTTACATCACCAGAATCAGGTAATAACTCCCCAGCCAACATTTTTAATAATGTTGTTTTGCCACATCCATTATCACCAATAATCGCAACGTGTTCTGTGTCACTGAAAGAAAAAGAAACACCATCCAATAAATTATTGGTGTCGTATCCAAAAAATACATTTGATAAAGAAATTAAAGACATAATAAAAACCTTTTATAATATTGCAACTAATGTGTACATAATGATATGTACGGCTTGTCTAATTAAAAATTACAATATTACATGCGCATCGGTTTTCATCCTTTTGTTTTATATACAAGCATTCTAACATTCAACCACAAAAAGTCAAATTCTATTTTTCTAATGCTTTGATTCCAGGCAATTCTTTACCTTCTATAAACTCCAAAAATGCACCACCACCAGTTGAAACATATGTCATATCGTTATGAACCTCACATGCATCCAGCGCAGCCACAGTATCACCACCACCTATGATACTTTTTATTTTGTGTTCCTTTGTAAAATGTGCCAAATCGTGTGCTAAAGCAAAAGAAGCACGTCCCCAAACCTTGCCCCATTCTGCCATACCAAAGGTTCCATTCCAAATAACAGTTTTCGCATCTGTTAATATTTCATGATTGCGTTCAATTGTTTTATCACCGTCATCCATAATAACATCATCATCATGAATTTCATTTATATCGCGATTAATTCTTTTTTCATTTTTATCAAAATTCTTTCCAACGCCTTTATCCAAAGGAACAAAAACTTCACAATTATTTTGTTTAGCCAATTTCATAATATCTAATGCAACATCCACCATATCTGGTTCATACAAAGAATTCCCAACTGATGCACCATTTGCAAAATTGAAAGTTGTTCCCATTGCACCACCAACAACAACTTTGTCTGCGATTGTCACCAATTTTTTAAGCACCCCTATTTTTGTTGAAACTTTGCTGCCACCAACAAAAGCCACAAAAGGATGTTCTGGCTTTTTCAAAACAGATGAAATATTTTCGATTTCACTTATTAACAAATCCCCAGCAAAAGATGGTAAGTATTTTGTTATTGCAACCAAACTCGCCGCCCCACGATGAGATACCGCAAACGCATCATTCACATAAATATCAAAACCTTCTGCTAACTTTTTTGCAAAAGAATCATCGTTTTCTTCTTCACCATTATAAAAACGAAGATTTTCCATCAATACTACATCGCCATTTTTCATACCAGCCAGAAAATCTTTTTTTAAACAATCATCAACAAAAGGAATATTCATATATTCTGCAACTAAGCGCAAAGATAATGATTCATCAAATTTTCCCTTTGGTCGCCCAAGATGCGCGCAAATAACAACACGTGCCCCACTGGATACCAAATGTTTTATCGTCGGTAACGATGCATCAATACGAAAAGAATCTGTAATTTTTCCATCTACAATTTGCACATTAAAATCATCACGCAATAAAACGTATTTACCGCGTACAGAATCATAATCAATTTTTCGGATTGACATTATTTCTCCCTTTACCTTTACAAAAATTATCAATAAGTTTTTATAAAATGTTCATTACGCGCACGATACATTGCAGCCTGCTCAGGTGTTTCTGCAAAGTTTGGTATAAAGTGTTGTTTCACTGAATCACTTGAACGGTAGTCACGTGGCTCATTTAATGCACGAGCAATTTCCCTAAAACTTTCTTTTGTTGGTTTTGGTTCATTATTTCTTGATTTTTGTTCTGACATTTTATACTCCTTTCGTATTTTTATATCTGCGGTACATAATACTCTTTAACAAAATCAGATGGTTCATATGGTCTGTGTCTATCCACAACTTTCATAATTGCCTTGAAACTCATCAGCGCATCCACCCCTCTGTTGTTTTTATCAGATTTTGTTATATCAATTTTGCTATCTTTGATATCATAATTTTCTTTGATTGCTAACTTTTCAGAGCTGTTCTTTTGACAATTTTTTTCGAACATTTTTACCCCTTTCTTACACATAAATATTATACATCTTTTGTGTAAAAAAATCAAGATTTTTCGCCAATTTTCAAGACTTTTTTCACTGGTCCAAAAGTTTTTCTATAATGTTCATTTACACCATATTTTTCGATTGCCGCCAAATGTTGTTGCGTAGGATAGCCAGCATTTTTATCCCAACA
>JAEEGL013746199.1_pt1 | contig 16331 bp, 5 predicted proteins | sample 9134231 | NCBI WGS metagenome assembly JAEEGL01 (sample SAMN16246548, study PRJNA631951) | gut metagenome | biome: gut microbiome; feature: rumen; material: fiber-attached | host: Bos | place: Iran: Karaj | collected 2018-10
ACCAAGACGGTGACTGTGACGCTCAAAACGGGGTCAAACATCATCTCCCTGGGAAGCGACTCGGGATGGGCACCTTACATTGACAAAATAGCCTTGTCTTTAAGTGGCGACGATGGCGTGACGACACCCACACTGCATGGCCTTCTGGATAGTGGTTGGCACACCCTTGGGGGCATCTCGCTCGGTGCTCCTACTACATCAGGGATGTATATCTGTCAGAATAAGAAATACTTAGTTAGAAAATGATGATTAAAAGGTTTATAGGATGGCCCGTTATGGGCATGATGCTGTGCTGGTGCCTTGGGTGCCTGGCACAGCATCCTCGTAGTGGCAACCCGCTCTTCCCGGGATGGTATGCCGACCCTGAGGCAGTGGTTTGGGGGCACAAATGCTGGATATTTCCTACTTATTCGGCAGAGTATGACAAACAGCTGTTTTTCGACGCTTTCTCCTCGCGCGACCTGGTGAAATGGAAGAAGCATCCACGGGTGCTCTCCAGCGAACAGGTGTCTTGGGCAAAAAGGGCGATGTGGGCGCCTGCCCTCGTAGAAAAGGATGGCAAATACTACCTCTTCTTCTCTGCCAACGATGTGCACGAAGGTGAGGTGGGTGGTATAGGAGTGGCGGTGAGCCGCAAGCCGCAGGGTCCTTACAAGGATGCGCTTGGAAAACCGCTCATTCAGAAGATTGTTAACGGCGCGCAGCCCATCGACCAGTATGTGTTCCGCGATGACGACGGACAGTACTATATGTATTATGGAGGATGGGGACACTGCAATGTGGTGCGTCTGGCCGACGACCTTTTGAGCCTTGTGCCTTTCAGCGACGGCGAGATGTTCAAGGAGGTCACCCCCGATCAGTATGTCGAGGGACCTTTCATGCTGAAACACAATGGCAAGTATTATTTCATGTGGAGCGAAGGAGGATGGGGACAGTCCAACTACTGTGTGAGCTATGCCATCAGCGACTCACCGCTCGGTCCTTTCCACCGCATTGGCAAGATTCTGGAACAGGATCCGGCCGTGGCTAAGGGGGCAGGGCACCATTCCGTCATCAAGGGTCGCGGTGCCGATGAGTGGTACATCGTTTATCACCGCCGGCCGCTCTCGGAAACGGCTGCCAACTCGCGACAAACGTGCATCGACCGCCTCTATTTCGATGAGAATGGCTTCATCAAACCGGTCAAAATCACCTTAGAGGGGGTGGAGCGCACCAGGTTCTGAGAAAAGGACAGCGATATTCCCTTTTTCATCTTTCATCTTAATCTTTCATTTTTCATCTTTCATCTTTAATTTTTTACTTCCATACTTACAATTCAAATATATGCACAAATTCATGAAAATTGCCCTCGTGGCGCTCATGGCCTCGATGCCGTTCCAATGGGCCTCCGCCGTGAATCTGACCTATCAGGTCGCACTCAAAAATCCGGGCAATCCGGCCGTAACTTATCCGCTGAAAAAAGTGGGCGGACAATTGGCCGCTGATGTCACTCTGCCGCTATCCATCACCGAGAAGGTGGAGTCTAAAGATGGCACTACGCGCGCCACCGTAGTGCTCGAGGCCCGGGAGAGGGTCTATTTCAACTTAGGTGTCATGGCTGCCACCGATTTTGCCACCGAGCAGTGCGAGTTTTACATGCCGGGTTTCTGGTATCACAAAAACTTGCGCTCACCCCGTGAGGCTCCGTCTTTCCACACCTCCAGCAGCTGGAACTTCCGTGAGGACCGCCTCTCGGCACCTCTGACAAGTGTCTACGACACGCAGTCGGGGCGTTCGCTCTCGGTCATGAGAGTGCTCGAAGGTCCGCAGGAGGACGCCCTGCTCACCCATCAGGAGGGAGAGGTTATTCTCGGAGGTAAAAGTTCGCTGGGCTATTTGGGCTTCGATAATAGAGGGGGGCGCGCACGCCTTACCTTCGGCTATCCTTTTGTGGAGTCGCCCAAACGTTATATCCGCAAACTGACTCTCGTCGACCCTGTCTGCACCTTCGCGCGTCTCGACAAGGGGGAGCGTATGTCGCTCTCCTGGACCATCCGTGAGGCAGAGGCGGCTGATTTCGGCCAGTTCGTGGCTGATACCTGGACGTATTGCTTCGACTGCCTGAAACCGCAACCTCTTCAGCCGCTCTACTCGCCCGAGGAGGTAAAGGCGCAGTTGGCCAATTATTTCCGCATGGCTTATGTCGACAAGTATCCGCTGAAATACCATTCTGGCATCAGCATCCGCTGCGATGACTGCAAGCCGGTAGACCATGTGCAGTTGGGCTTCTGCGGACGTGTGCTCCTCAATGCCTTCAATTCGCTCGAATATGGTGAGCAGACGGGTGAGCAGGCTCTCGTGGAGATGGGCAATGCCATTTTCGACAGTTGGCTGGAGCATGGCTTCACGGCCAATGGCTATTTCAAGGAGGACATGCACATCGCGGGGGGCATACCGGCAGATGCAGATATCACACACAGCATACGTGAGCAGTCGGAGGCGGTCTACGCCGTACTCCATTATCTGGCTTATGAGCGCGGCAAGGGACGCAAGCACAAGGAGTGGGAGCAGAAAATGCGTACTCTCCTTGATGCCATGCTGAAGTTGCAGGAGTCCGACGGACACTTCCCCAGAAAGTATCGTGATGACGGCTCACCTGTGGATGCCTCTGGCGGCTCCACACCCAGTGCCACCTCCACGCTCGTCATGGGCTATAAATTCTTCGGCGACAAGCGCTACCTCAAGGCGGCCAAACTGACGGTCGATTATCTGGAGAAGAACATCATCTCCAAGAGCGACTATTTCTCTTCCACACTCGATGCCAACTGTGAGGACAAGGAGGCGGCCATCAGCGCTGTCACCGCCACCTACTATCTGGCTATGGTGACCAAGAGCAAAGAGCGCAATCATTATATCGACCTCTGCCGTAAAGCTGCTTACTTCGCTTTATCATGGTATTATCTATGGGATGTGCCGTTCGCTCCCGGACAGATGCTGGGCGAACTCGACTTCAAGAGCCGTGGATGGAGCAATGTCTCGGTGGAGAACAACCACATCGATGTCTTCGTATTTGAACTCCACCATATCGTGAAGTGGCTCGCTGAGGTTACGGGTGAGAAACGTTTTGACACGATGGCACGGGTGATTCACACCTCGCTCTGCCAACTCCTGCCCACCGGGCAACGTCTCTGTGGTATCGGAGTGCCGGGATTCAACCCGGAGGTGGTGCAGCACACGCATTGGGACTATGGCAAAAACGGCAAGGGCTTCTACAATGATATCTTCGCACCGGGCTGGACCATTGCCTCTCTTTGGGAACTCTATTCGCCCGAGCGCACCGTCGGATTCCTCAAAAAATAACCTATAAGCTGCTCGCTTTTCACTCCGACAAGGCTGTTATTGTATTTAAGGCGAGTATAAAGTATTGGTTCTACCTCTGACATGGCGTGGCAAAATCCATATTCGCATGGGTCTTGCCGCGTCGGGTCAGAGGTAGATGTTTGTGTGGGGATATGTGAATTTTACCCCATAGCACCAGTTGATATTTTTATAATAAAAAGATGCATCCATGCATCTTTTGTTTACTTTTGCCACAGTTTTTGTTCTTTTTTGAAAGGTTTAGCATTGTTTTTTTTGATTATTTATTTAATTTTGCAGCTTGGAAAAGTGTCAGTTTGCCTCCTGTATTATTGGAGAAAAATTAAAGGATATAGCGAATAAAACTAAATCATCAAGGAATATGGATTCTCTATTTAAAAAACTATCCAACGGCCATAGGGTGGAATTATGGAATTGGCGAATGTTTCTTTTCTTCACGGTGTTGATGGGGGCTATGCCTGTCTGGGCAGGCTCTTACTCTACAACAGTCAGCGAGAAAAACGCCAACAATGGAAAAATCACAATCACTGTAACCGGTAATGATACGGGTGACTTTGAGGGAGAGGAATGTGGGAAAGATATTGTCAATAACAGATTCCACTCTGTCTCGTTCTTTGACAATTCAGCCAACAGATGGTGCTATAAGTTTTATATAGCCAATGGTTCTGACGGCCATCAAATCGAGAGCGATATCAACGTTTTTGTGACCGATGCCAACGGCTCGCGCAATCAAATAGGCACAATCGTTCTTTCTGACAATACAGTGAAAAATGGCGATTCCAGACGGGGCAATCTCAGAAGTGTTGGTGACGGCGAGTATGAGTACTATCCTTCGGGATCCGTAATGGGGGCCGGTGTCAGTCAAATGGAATGGGAATTCCAATACAAATGCTGGAGAAATACTATTTTTTTGGAAGACAGGCATTGGACTGCCAATATTACCAAAACGGTATCCCAAGGACTGAAATTCAACTACACACTTATGCCACAACCCCAATTGTCTTATGATGAGAATGGCTATCTCAACTTCAAAGCTAATGGGGTGCCGGGGCATGGAGACAAATGCTATTATGACTGGAGATACTGCGAGTCAAACAGCAACAGTCCTAATATGGACTTCAGTCATAGATTGGACTTAGCAAGTGGAGAAACTGGCTACAATGCCAATGCAAGTACGAGTAATATCGACGTCTCGGAAACAGATGTGAGGTTCTCGCCCTTCCACAGCTATGCGGTCGACTGTTATGGAGTCACCTTCTATGAAGATGATAATTTCAGGAATCCATACAATAGCTTTTGGAGAATCATCATTCCAGGATATGTGTATGCATACGACCTGCAGACAACGGAATTCGACCAATGGTCAAAAAAAGTCTCCATATCTTGGAAAGCGCAGACACAAGACAGATTTATTTATAATAATGAGTCGGTGAACCGCAGTTGGGACGGGCGATGGGAGGTCTATCGCGAATATGTTGACAACAATTCACTGAAATCGGAGAGGATAGCCACATTGAGCGCTTCGTCTTCTAATTTGTGTGTCACCGACTATCCGCCAAGATTTGATACCGAATACACCTACCGCGTTATCTTCGTGCCGACAGTGATGTGGGATAAAGATATCTCTTGGTTCGAATCTGGCTTGAAACCCTCCGTAAATGTCTCCACCAAAAGAGAACTGCCCATTAACCTGAGACAAGATAGGGATACCACCGTTGCTGGAATCAAGTTGGAATGGGATTATAGCATACCTCAGACGGGGGCCTCCTTCCGTGTGGAAAGGCAGGATATGCCCAACGGACCTTGGAGCACTTTGGAAGGTTCCACACGGTCGGTCATCACTTCCCAGACTACCGCCTCTTACATTGATTGGACACCTAAGAGCAATTGCGAGTTTTACAACTATCGGGTGGTGACTTCTGCACTTGAGACGGAATTCTTCAGTAATGTGCTCGTTGATTGCAATTTGCCATCGGGTACAAGAATCCTCAGCATTGATGCCACCAAGGGAACAGAGGAGAAAGTGACCGTACTGAAATGGACGGTCGACCAAAAAGGAGAAGCTGACACTTACTTCAAGGTAGAACGCAGGCCCGTCACCAATGGGGTGAACGGTGAGTGGATAAAAGTGGGAGAGACCCACGGCACTGCCACCGAGTATACCTTCACCGACGATAGGGTGGAGGCAGGCAGTTATTACGAGTATCGTGTTTTGGCTTATGGCACGCTCTGCGAAGGACAGGTGGTCAAGAGCAGCGACCTTTCCACCATCGGTTACAGTCAGTCGCGTGGCACCGTTACAGGCCATGTCAGCTACGGAACAGGCACATCGGTGGCCGGTGTGCGGCTCAACCTTATCAAGAGCGGTACCGACGGCGAGCAGGCGCAGTTCTTCTCAAGTTATATCAATGGTAAAGGCGATGCATATAATTGGTGTCCTGACACTACACGCTATGGTAAAATCCTGATCAGCGACAAACCGATGTCGGTGCAGTTGTGGATGGCTCCGACAGAAATAGATACTGTAAAGTGGATGAGGATTTTCAGTTTCGATTCTGTGCTGGATGTGCGTCTTGTCAGCAAAGGAGAAGGAAATGGTTATGGACTGCACTTCTTTGACAAAAGCGGCAAGGACAACGACCTCAACATACATGTGGACGCCAACCATTTCAGCCATCTTTCAGTTACCTACGATGGCTCGGCTTTTAATTTCTACGTCAACAATGGAGATAGTCTCCAGACAGCCACAGCTACCCTCGGATACGCTTGGGTATTTGCCAATGGCAGCAGACGTTTCCGCGTGGGGGGAGTCGAGAATAATTCAGAAGGCTCTTTCAATGGACTCATCGATGAAGTGAGGCTTTGGTCGAAATCACTGAGTGAGGAGGAGATTGCCACCAATTATGACCGACTCATCGGTGGCACAGAGAATGGACTGCTGCTCTACTGGCCCCTTGATGAGGGCATCAATGGTTATGCATTCGACGTGTCTAAGCAAAACGGCATCAGCAACCAGAACCATCCTGACGTGGGCGTGAACGTGAAACCGTCGCTGCTCACACCTAAGCATCTCGGACTCTACGGCCTCACCGATGAGGATGGCAACTATATCATCCGCGGCATCCCCTTTGATGCTGGAGGCACCAACTACAAGCTACTGCCAGATTTAGGCGTGCATCAGTTTAGTCCTGCATCAAGGTCGCTCTATATCAGTCCGTCGTCGCTGACCGCAAACAATGTGGATTTCACCGACAAGTCGAGCTTCCCCATGCGAGGATATGTCTACTATGCCGGCACAAATATCCCGGTTCAAGGTATCTATCTCTATATTGATGGTAATTTGGTGACCAAAGACGGTAAGGTGGCGGAGACCGACGAGGACGGATATTATGAGATTTCTGTTCCCATCGGCAAACACTTCGTCGAGGCAAAGATGACAGGACGCCACATGGTGAATGAGGGAAGATGGCCCACACAGGGCACTTTCGACTTCCAGAGTGCCACCTATCAAAATTTCTCCGACTCCACGCTCGTCAATTTCTGTGGCCGTGTCGCAGGTGGACAAGTGCAGAACGACTACCCCGTGGGATTCGGCAAGTCAACCAACAATATTGGTACGGCTGTTGTCACACTTGGATTGAATAACCCCAACTTCAGTTTCAACTGTGTGGAAGGCACTTCTAATAATTTAAGTGAAACAAGAGCTTTCAATGCGCAGAATCGCGATACCATAAAAAGCACATCATGGGCTGGAGCAGGTGAAAAGGCAAGAAATATCTTCATTCAGACCGACCCGGAAACGGGTGAGTTCTCTGCAATGCTGCCGCCACTGAATTATACAGTCAGCAAGATTGAAGTACCTAATAATCCGCTTGTGGCGTTCGCTGACCTGCCAGAAATCGACATGACCAATCCTTCAAAGATACAAGTTGACACGTTGATAAACCTGACGGTAGACCAGGAAAGCGACACGCTGTTTAGTACTGATCCACAATCTTACAGATACAACGAAAAGCTGGTGAGCACATGGTATGCGACTCCCACTCTTGAAGTGACCGATGCACTCGACATTTACAACATCGGTGCTTTCGGCCTTAGGCAATACTATGGCTATGAGGATGAGTTTGGAAAGGTCGACAGCATAGAGGTCTACAGGAACAACGGGGGTGCCCCAGAGTATCTCTATGGATATCCCATCTATAAAATGATGGAGAATTATGCCTACCGGATAATAGGCTATGAACAATATGTCAACAACGACGATACGAATGGTCCGAAGTATGATAATGTGCCGTTGGCATACCAAGTGCTCACGGTCAACAACGAAATGAGTGCCGACCAGCGAATCGTGGCAAGCGATGAGTCAGGCGATTTGAAGGAGGGACAGGTGTATGACCTGCAACCCAACCAATTGGCACTCGATTCTGCCGGTACATTCATCTATCAATGGAGGGCAGGTTACCCTAATACGCTTCATCCATACACCAGACATGTGGGCATTACTTACAAAATCCGAAACCGTACCTATACATGGGACGCGCCAGATGCCTATGTCTTCGGTACATTGCCGTTGGGAAACAACTTCGTTACCAAAGGTCCGGATGAAGTGCTGATGGTATTGCGTGATCCACCTGGAAGCAACTCTTCCACAACATGGACACGTGGAAAGTCAAATACAAAAATCGATATATCCAGCGATGGAACTTCGTTCGGAGCTGGCGTCAATGTTGAGTTGTTGTTTGGATCGAATGTCACAACAGAAACGGGTCTCGGTCTTGCCATCATTACATCTGATGAGGCAAAAAGCAAGGTTAATCTGGGATTCGATGCTGAAGTGGAATACACGAATCCGACAACCAAGACATGGACCATCTCGACAGAAGAGACTATCTCTACAAGTTCCGACCCTGAATACGTGGGAGCAAACGGCGATGTTTACATAGGGGTTTCCACCAACCTTATCTTAGGTGACTGTAAAAAAGTGGGATTCTTCAGGGAATCGGCAGCGGACAAAACTTTCGAAGTGCTTGACTCCTTGGCCATCAGTGTTAGCGACAGTGTCACTACATCGTTTATGTTCTCGCAAAGGGAAATCGAACTAAAGCAGATACCTGAGTGGAAAAAACTGCGCGCAAGCCTGCTTCAGCACGTGGATAGCAAGAAGGATGCCGAAAAATATGAGAATAACACCAGCGAGTCGGTCTATGTGACATGGCATGACGAGGAAGAAGACCTGTGGATTCCCGACTCAACATACATGCAGATACCTCCGAAGAACAGCAAGCTGGACCAAGACATGGTGGCCTACTACACCTCACAGGTGGAGGCATGGGAAACTATCATGGCCAATAATGAGAAGGACAAGGTCAAATCCATGTCGCCATCATCAGGACTGTATTCAAAGAAAAGGAACTTCTCTTTCGACAGCGGATCAAAATATACCTATACAGAGAAAAACGACACTACACGAAGTGAGACAAATGAATGGAATTACAAATTTATTGGAAAAGGTGACGTTGAATCTGGATTCGCAATCAAGGCACCCATCACTACAGGATTCGATATTAAATTGTCAGCCCAAGGCGGATACGTAGGTTCCGATGGATGGGGACATGCAGATGAAAACTATGAAAAGTATGCGGAGTTCACTTACAACCTGGAAGACAGCAATATTGGAGTCGACTTTACCGTTGATTCCTACAAGTCGCTGTCATCATGGACTGATGTATTCTCCGTGCTCGGTGGACAAACCTACTGCCCCTACGAGGGGGAGGTGAAGACCGAATACTATGAGCCGGGAAGACATACACTAAGCAATGCAACCGAACAGATGCAACGGCCGCAGATACATATATCCAACGGCAGCCAACTACCGTCAAACCATGCCGAGTTAACCGACGTGCCTGCAGGACAGACGGCTCTCTTCAACATTACTCTATACAATGACAGCGAGTTCGACTTGGACCAAACCTTCGTGCTGGGCGTGTCGGAAGAAACCAATCCCGATGGGCTCCAGATTCTTGTCGATGGTATCGGTATCGGAAACGGAAGGGCTTTTGTGGTGGAACCAGGGACTCCTCTCGTGAAAACCTTGCAGGTGAGACAGACCGACCTCTCCATTCTCGACTATGAGAATGTGACTCTTTACTTTGTTTCCGACTGCCAGGATGATGCCGGAAGTGTCAATGGAATGATTCTCAATGAGTGTACCTTCGGCGTCCACTTCAAACCGAGTTCTTCTCCCGTCACCCTCAAGGCCGACGAGTTTGTGGTCAACACGTTATCGGATGGTAAACTTAACCTAAAACTCACTGACTTCGACCGCAACTTCCAGAACTTGAAACGCATGGGCGTGGAATACAAGTCGGATGGTGCTTCCTCATGGACCCTTGTCCAAAACTATGTCTTCAACAAGGCCGATTCCACTAATGTGAAAGATATCGTAGTCTCTCCCACAGGGGATGAGACGCTTATCATCGACATGAGCGACAGCAACAGCTACCCCGACGGTACCTACATCTTCCGCGCCTTCACCGAGACTCCCTATGGTGTTGAGCAAGTGAGGGTGTACAGTGAGGAAGTCAACGTGGTGAAGGATATGAGACGGCCTACGGCAATCGGCACACCGCTGCCTGCTGATGGCATTCTCAACTACGGCGACGACCTGATGGTGGAATTCAACGAGGACATCATACCCAGCTATGTGGAAGCCTCCAATATTCAGGTGACAGGAAAACTCAACCGGCAGGCTACCACGCATGAGGTGAGTCTGCACCTGAGCGGCAACGAGCCGACGGCACAGACCGAGAACGACCTCTATCTGAGAGGCAACAGCACGGTGGCACTGTGGCTGAAATACACCAAGGGCGGCACCATCTTCCGCCATTGTGCCGGTGACAACGCGCTCACCTTCGGCATTGATGAGTCCGGACACCTCACCGCCAAGACAGCAGGTATCGACAAGGTTTCGGCACTCACTTTGCCAAAGAATGAATGGGTCTATATGGCCTATTCCTACGATGCGATAACCACCGCACTCAACATGGTCGTACAGCACGGTACCGCCACCGATACCATACAGGCAATACTCGGTGAGGGACGCACCTTGGAGCAGGTGGCTTATGCCGATGACAAACACTTCTACCTCGGAGGAGAGGGTATGGAGGGCGACATCCACGGACTGCGTATCTACAGCATCACACGCAATGTGCTGGAGGTGGCAGGTGAGAAATACGATGATCCCAATAGCTATAAGGCAGGAATGATGGCTTACTGGCCTCTTGACGAGGGACAAGGACTCAAAGCCCGCGACTTGAGGAATGATGCACATCCTCTCACACTGAGGGCTGACGCTTGGCGCATCGATAATGTCAACTATGCCGCTGCTGTCGACTCCACACTCCAACAGCACCTCGACATCAATATCGGTACTGCCACCACCGACAATCCCGACAGCTATGCACTGGAATTCTGGTTCCGTGCCGATGGCGATGTGGCGGGTAAGACGCTGTTCCAAGCCGGTACTGACATGGACAACAACCTGTGCCTGTACGGAAATGATGACAACACCCTGATGTTCGGTTACGGTGCCTATGTCGTACCTGTGTCACCCACAGGATTCAACCCGTCGGGCGGATGGCACCACTTCGCACTCAATGTCATGAGGGGCTCGTCGGCAACGGTCGCAATCGACGGCAAACGCACGGCGGTCTTCGCCGAAAACGATGTGCCGCCAATGGAGGGTGGACGATTGGTGATGGGCGCAGGCTTCAACTTGCCCGTGGCCGACTCTTACGAATACAAGGGATTCATGAGTGGCGCCTTCGATGAGGTGCGCATCTGGAAGGGCTTCATCAAGCCGGAGGTCATCAAGGACAATATGTACAACTGCCTCGACACGCTCTCAGCAGGAACGAAGGGCCTCACGGTCTACTATCCCATGGAGGAGGAGACGTTGGTCAACAATGTGAATACCATCACCCCGTCTGCCGTTGACATGGCACCGGGACAGTCGTCACTCCGTACACTGCTCGGCAACTATGACCTCTCGGCATTCTCACTGTTCACACCTCCTTTGAAGAACGCACCGCAGATGCAGAAAGTAATAAACAGTTTCACGGTATCCGACAGGAAAATTGCCATCGAACTGCAACCTGACTCTCCAAAGGACATAGAGGGTTCCACACTCGATATCACTGTGACAAAAATCTTCGACAAGAACGGAAATCCTTCAAACCCAATCACCTGGCAGGTGTATGTACACCAAAACACTCTGGAATGGGAGCAGGAAACGGTCAGTCTGGTCAAGAATTACGGCGAAATGGCTGAATTCGATGTCGTCATAGAGAATTCCGGCAACAGTACGGAGCAGTTCACCATCAGCAACCTGCCTGTATGGCTCTCTACCGATGACGTGGAGGGAGAATTGCCGCCGCTTTCCTCGCAGACCATTAGGTTCGAGGTGTCGAAACTGGTGGCGGTGGGTCAATATGACGTGAACCTCTCGCTCACCGGAAACAATGGTATCGCTGAACCGCTGAGAGTGGTCATGAGGGTGAAGGGTGAGGCTCCCGACTGGACCGTCGACACCGACAAGTATGAGGACATCATGAACATGGTGGCACAGGTGCTCATCGACGGAATAGTCAGTGAGAATCCGGAAAGCCGGCTCGCTGCCTTCCTCGGAGAAGAGTGCGTGGGCGTCGCATCACCCGAGAAATCAAGGGGCTCTTTCTATGTGCCCATGACTATCTACGGTTCTGGCACGCAGCACAAGAACCAGCCGGTGACCTTCAAATTCTGGGATGCGTCCACTAACCTCACCTATGTGGGTATGAATGCCGACCCGGCGGTGCTGTTCAAGAAAGACAGCGTGAAAGGTAGCTTCGACTATCCGGTCATCATTACCAATACGGATATGATGGAGCAAAATATCACAGCCAAGGAAGGCTGGAACTGGATTTCAATGTATGTGCTGCCAGAGGACAACAGCATCAATTCCGTGATGGTGGCCGACGCCCTGCAGCAAGGCGACGCCTTGAAGAGCAAGACGGAGGTGTCCTACTACGACGGTAAACTATGGTCGGTCAGCGACCTCGATGAGGTGAACATCGGTCAGATGTACAAACTGCAGGTGCAGCAGCCGGTCAGCTTCACACTGAGGGGCAACTACAAACAGCCCTCACAGATGCCTGTCACCGTCAACTATGGATGGAACTGGATTGGATTCACGCCTACCGCCACCATGCCTATCAATGAGGCGCTCGGTGGGTCGGGTGCGATAGAAGGCGACTACATCAAGTCGAAGAGGGAGTTCGCCATCTACGGACCGTATGGATGGGAAGGCAACCTGAAGGCACTCGAGCCGGGTAAGGGATACATGCTCTTCGCACAGAGAGACGGAACAAGGACCTTCACCTACCCGGATGTGACACAGAATGCCAATGCGGTCTTCTTCATGCCGAGAATGAAGGGTGAAGCCAACTTCTTCTCACCGGTCGACGAGAATAAATATCCCGACAATATGTCTATCGTGGCACGTCTCGTCTGTGACGGACTGCAGGTGGACACTGCCGAGATTGCCGCATTCATCGATAATGAATGCCGTGCCACGGCAAGAGCCAACGACGGTCTATATTGGCTCATGGTGCAAGGGGAGGACAGCGGACAGCTGATACAACTCTGCATGGTCTACAATGGAGAGGTGGTCACTATCGACCAGTCGCTCACGTTCATCGGTGATGCGAATGTCGGACTGCCATGGAGTCCTTATGTCATCGATATCAGCGAGGTCACCGGTGTAGCCTCTCTCCGCACCGACGATGACGGCGATACAACCTACTATCTGCCCAACGGTATTCAGGTGGAGAAGTCAATGCTGCACAGCGGACAGGTGTATATCGTGCGTGGCAAGACGGGTAAAACCGCTAAATATATGAAGAAATAAACAGAATCAGTTATGCAAATGTATGTCACTTTGCTGAAATCTGCAGTCATCGCCTGGGCTCTCATGTGTGCTCTCACCATGAGAGCCGACGGCGATGTGCCGCGTTATTATGAGTTGGTAAACGATGCCAGCCAGTTGGAGACAGGAAAGCATTATTTGCTCGTAGCCAAATACGCCAGTACTCAGACACAGAAGCCGTTCGTCGCTTTCAATGGGTACAACACAGCCAACAGTAGCGGAGGTGCAGGAACAGTAAGCCCGATGGATGAGGACCCCAATGGGGTGGTATTGGATTATCCTATTGTCAACTGCCGTGAAAGCGGGAATCAGGCTCTGCCAATACGGCTGATAGAAAAACAAGGCGTTGCCGGCACCTGGCATATCGTGGATGGAACCACAGGTCTCTATCTCGGGGCGAACAGTGCTACAGGAAGTCAGGACAACAACATCAGTAGCGCTTCACAGCCCGACAACATTTTGTTCGACTGGAAATTCACTTATGAGTACGATGAAGAAGAGGATGGCTATTATTGGTTTGTGAGAAATATGGGAAAGGGAAACCAAAACTATTATCTCAAATACAACGACAACAATGGGGCAGGGCTATTCCGACTCTATCAAGGCAAGACAGTAGAAGACCTTTCCAATATCTACCAAATCTACAAGGAAATGCAGCCTGTGACTGTTCCTGTCGGGTTCACTGGCTACGGCACGTTGTACTACGAACAGGAAAACCTGCTGGTGGCTGAAACCGAAAATGGCAATAATGATGTGGCCGTGAGGGCTCATCCATGCAGTTTCAGCAACATGATGTTGAGCTACTCTTACAATTATGCGGAAAACTGTGTGATCCCTTTGAACCATGCTGTTGTGGTCACTGGAGTGCCCAATACCAACTATGTTTTTTTCAAGACAAAAAACACAAGCAGCAACGTTGTGCAGAATGTGCTGAAAGGGAGGGATACAGAGGGGCTGACAACAGCCGACGGCGATTACCTCTTCTACAAACTCACCACAAGGGGTGCCACACAGGGTGTTGACAATCACACTACTGGCTTTTATTGGGGAAATACAGATGGGGCGGCATTCAATATACCAGCCCATAAGGCTTATCTGGCTTTGGAAAGGAATGTGGCAAACAACATCTCTGAATTTCTGCTCGATTTTGTGCAAGACCATGTGATGCCGGTACCTTGCCACCCTGCCGGCACAGCCGAAGCGGTCTATGACTTGCAAGGGCGAAGGATGGAGCAGGGCGGAAACCTGCACAAAGGTATCTATATCGTGAACGGACGTAAAGTGGTGATTAGGTAAATTGGTTGATAATGACGATTATGAAGGAAATGAGGACATACATTCAACCCCAGTGTGAGATTGTCAGCATGTTGCCGTTCATGGCAGATGACATTGGCGTGAACAATTTGTCTGGCGACAACTGGACATTCACCAATAATGGTGTTTTCGATGAGGAGGAAGAGCCTGAAACCGATAACAACAGTGTAATCTGGCAATAGCAGTGCTTGGCGGAATCTTCTTTTGCCGCCACCTGTTGTCAGGCCATGATAATCAAAGCAAAGTTTGAACAAGAGGTGATTCATCCACCTCTTTTTTTTTGACTGTTTTAGCTCATTCTTATAACGACAGTTTTTTATTACTTAGCATTTGAAAAAAAACATCAATTTCTTTCACTTTTTTTGTTTTTTTTTATATATTTGCTAATGATAAGCAAGACTTGGCTTTGTAGTATCTTTCTGCATTACCTGATTTATAACCTAAATTCTTTACAAAAACAAACAATTATGAAAAAAAATCTATTACTTTTGAGTATGGCATTGTTTATGCCATTCCTGACCTTGACATCAAGGGCAGTTGCTCTAACTACCAATGCGGATGATGGTAAATGTAACATTACCTTCCAATGTACTGAAAATGAAGGCTTCTACGACTGTTATTATAATAGTATTACAGCCAAGATAGCGTGGTACGATCCCGAGACAGGGGAAATTCAGAGTAGTTTTGATGAAGGTGAAAGTGTAATCACTTTGACTTGTTATTATTTGAAGTATCTTCTTGAAAATGGCTTCTCATTTGATGTCAATAAAGAATATCCTAATTTGGGCAACAATTATTGCATTATCATCGATTGGCATGAATCTTTTAGTTGTCAACATGGAAGCTATTTTTATCTCTCTCTATGCGATAAATATGGGAATTACATATATAACTCCCCTTTAACCAACTATGAGACATCAGATTACGATATAATAGTTCCAGGTCCTGGCGATTACATCATCAAAGTTAGTCAAGTCCCTGTAGAAGGTTGCTTATCGACTTTGGAACCAATCAATTTCGCTTGTCCGAAAACTAAAAAGATATGTGTAGACAATTTTGACATGAATGGCGACGGAGAATTAAACTATGCTGAGGCTTCAAATGTCAATTATCTCGGTTCGGTATTCATGGAGTCGGACATCACTTCCTTTGACGAATTGAAGTATTTCAAACATCTAAATGGTTACTATCTGCCAGAATTTGGTGGAGAAGATCCTGAGATCGCGGCAAATACTTTCAAAAACTGCAAGTTGCTCAAGTCCATCTCTTTGCCTGAAAACATACGAAACATAGGTGATAACGCTTTCTATTGCTGCTATAAACTTGAGAACATAGAGATGCCGGATTTTTGTTATTATATTGGAGATAATGCCTTTTTCGCATGTAAAAATCTTACATCCATCAATCTTCCACTAGTATTAGATAAAATCGGTAAAAAAGCTTTCTACTACAATAAAAAACTTACCTCCATCACTCTGCCAATAGGTGTCGATAACATCGGTGACCAGGCTTTCTATTTTTGCGATGCGCTCACCGATGTGACAGTGCAGGGTAAAGTGCCTTGTTCCATCAAACCCCTCACTTTCTCTGAAGGCACCTTCGCCAATGCCGTGCTCCATGTCCCCGCTGGTTGCAGGGAGAAGTATGCACAAAAAGATTATTGGAGCAAATTCTTCCACATCACGGAAATCGGGGA
>JAEEGL011090894.1_pt1 | contig 16330 bp, 13 predicted proteins | sample 9134231 | NCBI WGS metagenome assembly JAEEGL01 (sample SAMN16246548, study PRJNA631951) | gut metagenome | biome: gut microbiome; feature: rumen; material: fiber-attached | host: Bos | place: Iran: Karaj | collected 2018-10
CATGGCAGTAGCATAACCTGCACAGTAACCCGTTTTGCTTTCAAATACGAAATAATCTACAGAGTTGTCCTCAGGCACATATTCAAGTGAATATTTAAAACCGTTTTTTGCAAAATAGCTTTCAAGCTTTTCTGCTTTTTCTATGTCGCTGTTACACTCTGCAACAATCTGTTTTGAAAGCTCGGCAAGCCTTTGCGAAACTTCTGTCATATCCGTATAATCACGTACTGCCTTTTCATAATCCCTTTTCAGCCTGTTGGCGTGTTCGTTCTCGCCTGCCGTTTCAAGAAATGCAAAATATCCGTCAGAATCAAAACCTTTCTCACGGGCAAGCTCATAAAGCTCTCTCTGCGGCTCAATAAACTCAAAGCTGTCATTGAGTGAAGTAAGATAGTAATATGAAGTGCCTCTCAAAACAGAAGTGTTCTGACTTTCCTTGTAATATCTCAGGGAATGAGCAGGTTTGTCGTCGGTGATTATTCCGTAAGGGGCAGGCAGATATACGGGGGTGAAATCCTCGTCAAAAGCCCTGGCAAAGCTCTTTGTATATAAATCCGAAGCATTTTTTCCTGTCAGGGCAGCCATATCAGCAGCGATATCATCCGTGGAGTATTCCGGCATCTGCATGCTGTAATAATAGTAACTTCCGCTGTCATGGGGAATCCAGACCTCCCCGTTGAAAACATCAAACGTCTTTGTGCGAAGATAAAACTCACTTGTGTCCGAATTTGTTTCAAAATAAAACAGAGGTTCATAACTGTATGCAGGCGGCATATTTCTCGGAGAGGATTGCTCGGAAAGCATTTCAAAGCCGGAAGAAGCGCCTGCGCCGAAGTTAAACGGAGTGAAAAACCTCGAATTTTTTTCAAGAAATGCTTCGTAATACGGTTTTTCCGCTGCCATTGTAACAGCGCCCGTAATAAGAATAAAAACAGAAATACATATGATATATGCGCGGTCCGTTTTTAGCTTTACGCCGTCTTTTTCCCTGCCGTTTGAGCTAACACGCTTATTATGTATCACAACTGCAAGGAATAAAAGCATTATAACCGTTATGAGAATATTCGGCATTATATCCGAGCGCTTTGCAAAGAAGAAAAACGGAAACATTGTGCAAAGCATAACACCCATTGTGCGATAGCGTATGAGCGTAAAATAATAAATAATTGAGGTAAGGAAAAATCCGCCGCCTAAAGCAAGCGCAGCTATAAGGTCAGGCTGAAAGCCGTTGTCATCCTGCGCATAGAACCAGCGCAGCGGCGATAAAAATCCGAAACTCGCGGCATGAATTGCCACAAGCGCAAACGATATGAAAATTACAACCGCAAAAATGAGCGCATATATAAACGCTCCCGATTTTTTCTGCCGCAAGGCATCAAAGCGTTTAAAAAGAAATGTCGCCGCAAATATATAGACAGCCGTAAGCAGCCATGCAGACGGCTTGTGAAAAGTATAAAGACTTGCAAAGAATACTGAAACAGCAAGCAACAACGGGCAAATATATTCCGTCAGACGTTCTTTTCTTATGTTGAAGAAGGTTTTATTTTGAATATCCATAACAGCCCTCCTCACACACGGTTAAGCTCAAAGCCGTCAGTCAGCACCCACTGATTTGCAGAAATCACGGGCAGAGAGGCAGCATATGAGGAAATCAAAACGGCATCGGGGCAGCGTGCAGCTATGTATTCTGCAGAAGCAAAATTTCCGCTTACAGCCGCAGTAAAGCAAACCGGCGTTTTTGAAGAACCGCTGATTTCGGGCGGCAATTCGCCTGCATTTTTATTCGGTTCAAAATCAGCAAGCTCTTCCTGCAAAGCAAAAATGTCAGCGGAAGTGTGAATGTCAACAGACATCCATAAGCCCTGCTTGCAGAAAAAGAAAACAGCGTCCCTGCCTTCTGCTGCAAGCGAACCCAGCATAGCCAGAGCGCCTTCAATTACATTATCTCTTACGGTCAGATTTGTATCTGTTTCATCAGTTACGGTGCAATCAAGAATGAAAGTACGTCCCGAGCCCTTGATTTTCTCATCAAGACGCACCATCAGAACATCACGTTTTGATGACATTTTCCAGTTTATCCTCTTAATCGGGTCTCCCGCAACATACTCTCTGTGGTCATAGCCTGCAAGTCCCGTAGGAATTGCCGAGGTTTCGTCGGATTCTTCCTCCTCATCCTCGCTGCCCGTAAACCGAGCTGCTGTTTTAATAAGATTTGTCTGAACGGCAGCCTCCGGAATATCGGGATAAATTGCAGCAATTAAATCAGATTGTTCTTCGGATAGTTTCAAATTAAAAGAGAATATTCCGAGATAATCTGTCAGCTTAATGCTTTTGATTTTAATATGAGCCTTGCCAGAATGCTTTGCCGTGAGCAAAAAGCCGAGCGTATTTATGCCCTTTCCCGTTACCGAACCTGTAACAGTGTTTTTACCGTCAGTCAGAAAATGTGCAGAACTTTCAATTTCAACAGACACCGCAGGCACGGGCAGAAAACTTGAATTTACAAGTTTGATATCAAGCGTCAGCGTATCTCCTTTTGAAACGGCAGAACGGTTTAACACCGGCTGTACGCTTACGCTGCGAAGAACCGCAAGCGTCATTATAAGCGAAGCTGCCAGTGCAATTATCAGTGCATAGGTCAGCACCATTCCTATTGTACCGTCAATAATGAAGGTTACAAAAAGTGCCATCCCTATACAGCCTATGTAGTTTAAAAGAGATAAAACCGTTTTACGCATTTTTATTACTTTGTCGGAGCTTCTACGCCGAGAGCAACCTGCTCAACAACCTTTTCTGCGTTCTCATACGCAGATTTACCCTTGGGCGAAAGCATAAGTCTGTGAGCGAGCACACAGGTCATCATTTCTCTGATGTCGTCGGGTACAACATATTCCCTGCCCTGAACATAAGCATATGCCTTTGCCGCTTTGAGAAGCGCAATACTTGCTCTGGGCGAAGCGCCGAGTTTGATAAGTTCGGAATTTCTTGTTGCAGTAACAAGCCTTATAACATAATCGACTATGCTGTCGGTGCAGCTGACCTTTTTAACATTTTCAATATGCTCAAGTACCTCGTCAGCCGTCATAACAGGAGAAAGCTTTTCATTGAAAGACGGCTGCTCGGACAGTCTTACTATGTTGAATTCGTCCCTGAAATCAGGATATCCCATTGAAATCCTCATAAGAAATCTGTCCATCTGAGCCTCAGGCAGATGATATGTACCGTAGGTTTCCACAGGGTTTTCCGTTGCCATTACCATAAAGGGCTTCGGCAAAGGCATTGTAACCGCGTCAAGTGAAATCTGATGCTCCTCCATTATTTCAAGCAGAGAGGATTGAGCCTTCGGTGAAGCTCTGTTAATTTCATCAGCAAGCAAAAAATTGCACATGGCGGCGCCTGCTTTATATTCAAGCTCTCTTGTTTGGCTGTTTATCATTGAAAAGCCTACTATGTCCGAGGGCATAATGTCGGGGGTCAACTGAATACGGTTGAACTTTCCGTCAACCGAGCTCGCAAGCGCAGAAATCAGCTTTGTTTTTCCCACTCCGGGGACATCCTCAACAAGTATATGTCCCTCGGCAAGCATAGCACAGATTACTTTGACTATTGCCTCCTGCTTTCCGACTATAACTCTTTCAATATTTGCAACGATTGCTTCAATTCTTTTGTTCATATTCTCACATCTTTCCAAATTGTCCGAATTACTTGTTTTTTTACCTTTGTATAATTATACATCCCTCAAAAAATACCGTCAATATATAACTTTCCCCAAACTGTCAAAGAAAGACTGAAGCAAAGCGCATCACTTACGGTTAAATCGGCAAAATATCAAAAGGCTGACTATTGTATTGCTCCCGAAAGTAATATATAATAAAAACGGAACGGGAGGAGTTAATATGGGAAAATTCAGATGGGCATACATTGGCAGCGGAAATATTGCCAAAAGCACTGCAAGAAGCATTACAAAGGGAAATCATGTCATTACTGCCGTATATTCACGCAATTATGCAAAGGCGAAGGACTTTGCCTCAAAATACGGCGCTGCGGTTTTTGAAAGCTTTGACGGACTAATTGAAAACGGAGAATTTGACGCAGTGTATATTGCAACTCCGCATACCTCGCACCTTGAATATTCTGTTAAAGCCATGCAGGCGGGCAAGCCTGTATTGTGTGAAAAGCCTGTCGGAGTAAGCGTCGGCGAGGTCGATGAAATGATAAGCACCGCCCGTGAAAACGGCGTTTATTTCTGTGAAGCTATGTGGACCTGGTTTTCCGATATGGCTCTGAGCGTTAAAAAGGCTGTAATTGAAGGAAAAATCGGCAAAATCACATCTGTTCATATTGATTATGCCTTCCCCGGTCTTATGATGAGTAAGGATTCCCGGGTGCTCACGCCCGAAACCGCAGGCGGGGCACTGCTCGATGTCGGAATTTATCCGATTACATACTGCTATAATCTTTTCGGATATCCCGAAAGCATAAAATGCGAGGGTGAAATCAAAAACGGCATAGATGTCGCAGAAACGGTAATACTCGGTTATAACGGATTTTCGTGCACGCTTGAAATGTCGCTTGCAAAGCTCAAAGAGGGATGCAAAATTGTCGGTGAAAAGGGTGAAATCAGTATTCCGATGTTCCATATGGCAAGACTGGCAACTGTAAAAGCGGAAAACGGCAAAGAGCGGATTAAAGGAAAGACCGATTATCTTACTGAATTCACAAGAGTTGCTGATGAAATCAAAGCCGGCAAAACCGAATCCGAGTATATACCTTTCAACGCCACAAGAGACTGTATGAGAATTATGGACGAGTGCAGAAAACAGATGCAGCTTGTGTATCCGTTTGAAAAGCAGTAATCTCAAAAGGAACGAAAACAATGAAGGAATATAAGTTTTACTGTCGGAATGCGACAGATATAAAGGGCAAATACGGACTGAGCGTTTGGGACTGTTACGATTATCTCAGTGAAATATGGTGCAGAGAAACCTGCGCTCCGAGAATGAGAGACGAGTGGAGCTTTCAGAACAAAACAAAAGGTCAGTGCTCCGTTACCGCATTTCTTATGCAGGACATTTTCGGCGGCAAGGTTTACGGCATACCGCTCGGTGACGGTAATTTTCACTGCTTTAACGTTACGGGCGACGCCGTATTCGACCTGACAAGCGAACAGTTCGGCAAAGCGCTTGACTATTCCGAATGTACTGAGCAGAAGCGTGAAATACATTTTGCAAAGGAAGAAAAGAAACAGCGTTACGAATATCTGAAAAGCGAGTTTCTGAAGAAAATCGCAGTTGACTGATATAAGTATAATTTGCTTTTGAACAAACATATAACTTTAAATTCATCCCGAATTTGTAAATTTCGGGGTGATTTTTTTGTTTAATAAATAAAAAAACTGACCTTATTTGCATTTATTGTGGTCAAATTCAAAAAAATCGCAATATATTGTATAAATCTATTGAAACATACATAAAAAAATGATAAAATAAAAGGGTTATATGATATTTTTATTATGGGAGCGAAGCACTATGAGCAAAAAGAAATGGATAACTGCTCAGAATGACAGAAACTCAGCTGCGCAGATAGCTGAGGATTTTGCCGTTGATCCTTTTGTTGCTTTGCTGCTTACGGCAAGAGGAATAACCGACCCCGAGCAAATTGAAAGCTTTCTTTTTCAGAGAGATTTGTATATCGATCCGTTTGAAATCACAGATATGGACAAAGCAGTTGAGAGAATAGGCTCAGCTATTGACAGCTATGAAAAAATAATGATTTTCGGTGACTATGACGCCGACGGTGTAACCTCGACCTCGTCGCTTTACAGATATCTTGCTTCTCAGGGCGCAGATGTCAGCTATTACATTCCTGACAGAGTTTCGGAAGGCTACGGCATTTCCTGTGAAAGCATAAGAGAATTTGCTGAAAGCGGAGTTAAACTTATTATCACGGTAGATAACGGCATTAACGCAGTTGAGGAAACGGCTCTTGCAAACGAGCTGGGTATGGATGTTGTTATTACCGACCACCATAAGCTCGGTGACACCCTGCCCGACGCCGTTGCAGTAGTAAATCCGCACCGTGAGGACTGCGACTGCGGCTATGAAGACTATGCAGGCGTAGGCGTTGTTTTAAAGCTTCTCTGCGCTCTTGAGGGCGACAGCGATACAATTCTTAACGAATACGCCGACTTAGCCGCTATAGGCACGCTTGCAGATGTTGTGCCGCTTACAGGCGAAAACAGAATTATTGTAAAAAAAGGCGTTGAACTTTTAAATAAAAGAGCAAGAACGGGCATTGAGGCGCTCAAGGAGGTTGCAGGCGTTGCAGACAAAGTGCTGACTTCCTCACAGGTTTCCTTTGCTCTTGCTCCCCGTATTAACGCTGCAGGCAGAATGTCAAGCGCAAACCTTGCAATGAAGTTGCTGCTCAGCGACTACAAACCCGAGGCTCAGGAATTAGCCGCAGAGCTTGACAGAGCCAATAGGGAAAGACATAACATAGAAGCTGAAATTGCTCAGAAAGCTATAGAATATATTGAAAGCAATGACGAGGTTAAATACGCTCCCGTAATTGTTGTTTCAGGCGACGGCTGGCATCCGGGCGTTATCGGAATTGTCGCCTCGAGACTTGTTTCCCGTTACGGCAAGCCTGCGATAGTTATTACAACTGACGGCAACGAAGGCAAAGGCTCCTGCCGCAGCATTGAGGGCTTTTCAATTTATGACGCTCTCAATTCCGTAAGCGATATGCTGACACATTTCGGCGGACATACTCTTGCAGCAGGATTCGGGATAAAAGAAGCGGATATTCCCCTTTTGCGAGAAAGACTTACGGAATACTGCGCCGACAAACAGATGCCCTTCCCGTCAATAGCAATTGATTTCAATATAAAGCCGTCCGTCATTTCAACAGAGCTTTTAGCAGCGCTCGGTATGTTTGAGCCGTTCGGCGCCGACAATCCGCAGCCATGTTTCTCAATGAAACGCACAACTCTTAAAGCCATAAGAGAAGTCGGCGAGGGCAAGCATTTAAGACTTACTCTGCAAAAGGACAGTGAGGAACTGACTGCCATGCTGTTTTCGACAACGCTTTCGCAGTTCCCCTATAAAATCGGAGATTCGGTTGACATCGCCTTCAGAGTAGAAAGAAACGAATTCCGAGGTGAAATCAAACCCTCCGTGCATATAATAGACATAAGATACTCCGATTTTGATTACCATTACTGCGAATCCTCGGTAAGAATATATGAAAAATTCAAAAGCGGATTAAAATTAGATGAAAAAGAAAAAAATCTTTTAACTCCCGACAGATCTTTCTTTGCGAGTGTTTACAGATTTTTCGAAGCTAAAAAGAGTTTTTCGGGCGATATGGAAATTTTCTGTCATGAGGCTCAGTGCCCCTATCAGTTCGCAGGTAAGGTGCTTGTAACATTTGACACCATGTGCGAGCTCGGATTACTCGAAAAGAATGCCGACATTTATACCCTATCGGAAGAACCTCAAAGGGTTGATCTTAACAGTTCCGCAATTCTGCGACAGCTTAACGCAAGGCAGGTGTAATTATGACTACCGAAACCGAAAAAAAACCGCAGGAAATCTATGACGAATTTATAGAAAACTGTAAAAAGCTTTTGACGGCTGACGAAATAAAAGCCGTTAAGAAGGCTTATGATGTTGCGGCTGACGCTCACAAGGCGCAGCTGAGATATTCCGGACAGCCGTATATTATTCATCCGCTTGCAGTTGCCGATATTCTTCTGAATTTAGGCATGGACTCACCTTCAATTCAGGCTGCTCTGCTGCATGATACGGTTGAGGACACCGACATTACGCTTGAATATCTCAAAAAGAATTTCGGTGACGAGGTTGCAAATCTTGTTGACGGCGTTACGAAACTCGGCAGGGTTCCGCTTTCGACAAAAGAGGAACAGCAGGCTGAAAATATAAGAAAAATGCTGCTTGCCATGTCTCAGGATATCAGAGTTATAATCATAAAGCTTGCCGACAGACTTCACAATATGCGCACGCTTAACTTTATGGCTCCGCAAAAGCGCCGGGATATTGCACTTGAAACGCTTGAAATTTATGCGCCCCTTGCGCATCGCTTAGGTATACGTACCGCCAAGGAAGAGCTTGAGGATCTGGCGATTCATTTCCTCGACCCCATAGCTTATGAGGACATCTCCAAAAAGCTTTCCGAAACAGGCGACTCAAGAGTTGAATTTTTAGAAAGTACAAAAAACAGAATCAAGGAAAGAGTTAACGAGATTGTCGATAATCCGAGAATTGACGCCAGAATAAAGAGCGTACACGGCATATACCGCAAAATGTATATGCAGGGCAAGGATTTTGATGAAATTTACGATATTTACGCAGTCAGAATTATAGTTGACACCGTTGCAGAGTGCTATAACTGTCTGGGACTTATACACGATATGTATAAGCCGCTGCCCGGCAGATTCAAGGACTATATTTCGACACCTAAAAAGAATATGTATCAATCCCTGCACACAACCGTTATCGGCAAAGAAGGAATCCCCTTTGAGGTGCAGATAAGAACAAAGGAAATGCACCGCACTGCCGAATACGGTGTTGCAGCGCATTGGAAATACAAGCTCGGCATTTCGGGCAAGGGCTCAATGAATATGGAGGAGCGTCTTGCATGGGTAAGACAGTTGCTTGATGAGCAACAGGAGTCGGGTGATGTCCGTGAAATTGTTTCGGCTATAAAATCCGACCTCGTACCCGAGGACACCTTCGTATTTACACCCAAGGGCGATGTTATAAATGTACCTGCAGGCGCAACGGTAATTGACTTTGCTTATGCTATTCACAGCGCAGTGGGAAACAAGATGATAGGCGCAAAGGTTGACGGCAGAATAGTGCCGCTTGACTATAAGGTTAAGACCGGCGAAATAGTTGAAATTCTGACCTCCTCACAGCCCGGCAAGGGTCCGTCGAGAGACTGGTTGAATATTGCAAGAACGAGCTCGGCGAGAACAAAAATCCGTTCGTGGTTCAAAAATGAGCGCAGAGACGAAAACATTGTAGAGGGCAGAGCTGAAATCGAAAGAGAGTTCAAAAAGAATTTCATTCACCTTACCGAAGAAGAATTTGACCGCTTCATTGAAAATCTTGCTCACCGTCAGCACTGTGCAAGTGTTGACGATCTCTATGCTTCAATAGGCTACGGCGGTATCTCGCTTATGAGACTGATGCCGTATATCAAAGAGGAATACAACAAAAATTACAAAAAGCACGAGCCTGTTACAGATATCAAAACTGTTGAATTCAGACGCAGTTCGGGCAAGCAGTCCGTTACGGTTGAGGGAATTGAGGATATGCTTGTACGCTTTTCAAAGTGCTGCAATCCCCTTCCGGGCGACAATATTATAGGCTTTATCACAAGAGGGCACGGCGTTTCTGTTCACAAGAGGGATTGCGTAAATGTGCCTAAGGTATTGGCAGAAGCCGCTGAGCCCGAAAGATGGGTAAGAGTTACCTGGAATGAAAGTCTGAAAGAGGATTTCAGAGCTGCGCTTCAGATTACAGCACTTTCCCGCATAGGTCTTATGGCAGATATTTCCATGCAGCTTGCAGCTATGAGGGTTAACATCAACGATATCGCTTCACACGAAGCAAAGGACGGCAGGTCGATGCTTAACATGAGCATTACAGTTTCAAATGTCGAGCATTTGAGAAATGTTATTCAAAGACTTGAAAAAATTGACGGCGTACTGTCAATAGAAAGACAGAGCTATTAAAGGAATAAAACTATGAAAGCAGTAATTCAAAGAGTTAAACATGCAAGTGTTGATGTTGACGGTAAGACTGTCGGAAAAATCGGCGAAGGTTATATGATACTTGTCGGCGTAATGCAGGGTGATACCGAAAAAGAAGCCGAAACACTTGCAAGAAAGACAGCGAATTTAAGAGTGTTCACCGACAGTGAGGACAAAATGAACCTCTCGATACTTGATATTGACGGTGAAGTGCTTGCAATTTCTCAGTTCACCCTTTGTGCCGATGTCAAAAAGGGAAACCGCCCGTCGTTTATAAATTCCGCGTCTCCCGACGAGGCAGACAGACTGTATGAGCATTTCTGCGAACATCTGAAGTTAAACGGCGTAAAAAAAGTCGAAAAGGGTGTTTTCGGCGCTCATATGGAGGTTTCGCTTCTTAACAACGGGCCCGTTACAATTCTGTACGATACCGACATCTGGAGTAAATGATATGTCATTAAGTGTTGAAAGACTGCCGCTGGGTCCCGTTGAAGCGAATTGCTATATCGTAACAGACGAAGCTTCGGGCTTGTCTGCGGTTATTGACGCAGGGGATTTCAACGAAAGCCTTATTGAAAAAATCAAAGATAAAAATGTTAAATATATTATGCTTACTCACGGGCATTATGACCATATGCTCGGGGTTTATGATTTAAAGCAGTACACGGGCGCAGAGGTGCTTATTCACAAAGCCGACGCCGACTGTCTTTTTGACGAAAAACGCAGTCTTGCGTATTATTCGTTTGCGCCGGGCGCACAGAAGCCTCTGACAGCGGACAGGCTTCTTGACGAGGGCGATATTATCACCTTGGGCGAAGCCGAATTTAAAGTCTTGCACACTCCCGGGCACACCTCGGGAAGCGTTTGCTTTCTTGACGAAAAGGACGGCGTAATGTTTACGGGCGACACGCTGTTTTGCCTTACCTGCGGCAGAACTGATTTGCCTACGGGCGACGATACCGAGATGTTCAATTCGCTTAAAAGGCTCAAGGAGCTTGACGGCGATTACACGGTATATACGGGGCATAATCGCAGTACAACGCTCTCGGCTGAGAGGGCGCGCAACAGATATATGCGGAGAATATAAATGATACTCGAAATTTTAAATCACGAATATCAGTACGAAGCGGAAAAGCTGACAAGGGTATTCTATCCCAATGAAAAAATCAGCGTTGTATTTGAAAAATCAGATGCAGAAAACGAAACGGTATTGACGACGCTTTTTGACGGCAATATATGTACGGTCAGCTTCACCGACGAAAACGGAAATACGCTTTTTTCGGAGCAGAAATCTCTTGACGGCATAAGCGACAAAGAGCTTGAAATGGCAACTGTTATGTTCCGCTGCCTGCAAAAAATTACGGGCTATACTCCGAAATGGGGTATGCTGACGGGTATTCGTCCGTCAAAGCTGCTGCGTTCATTAAAAGAAAGGCACGGCAGCGAAGGCAAAAGGATATTCCGTGAGAACTATCTTGTAAGCGAGCAAAAAACCGAGCTTGCTGACAGCGTTGCAAGGGCTGAGGAAAAGATAATTTCACTTTCAAAGCCCGAGTCATTCAGCATTTATGTTTCAATTCCATTTTGTCCGACACGATGCAGTTATTGCTCATTTGTTTCGCACGATATGTCGGCAGGTACGGTAAAAAAGCTTATGCCCGATTACCTTGACTGCCTTGAAAACGAAATTAAACATACTGCGGAAATTGCCAAAAATCTCGGTCTGCGCCTTGAAAGCATATACTGGGGCGGCGGCACTCCCACAACCCTTGAAGCGGATGAGCTGAAGAGAATAATTGAAGCAATAGCAGTTAATTTTGATTTGTCGGCTTTGCGTGAATATACAATCGAAGCAGGCAGACCCGATACCGTAACAGCCGAAAAGCTTAAAGCCATGAAGGCAGGCGGCATTACAAGGATAAGTATAAATCCGCAGTCCTTTTCGGACAAAGTGCTTAATGCCATCGGCAGAAAACACACGGCAGACGAAACGGTACAGGCGTTTTTGCTTGCAAGAGAGCTTGGCTTTGACAATATCAATACGGACTTAATTGCAGGACTTCCCGCTGACAGCTTTGACGGCTTCAGAGCTTCTGTTGACAAGGCGCTTGAGCTGTCTGCGGAAAATATCACGGTTCACACGCTTGCTTTAAAACGCTCGTCATATATGGGCGAAGCGGGCAAGGTTCAGGTGCAAAGGGCGCTTGAAGCGGCAAATATGCTCGATTATGCGTATAACACATTGACGGACAAGGCTTATTATCCTTACTATATGTACCGACAGTCAAAGACCTTGGGCAACCTTGAAAACACCGGTTACTGCAAAGAAGGCAGAGAATGTCTTTACAATATCTTTATGATGGAGGAGTGCCATTCCGTATTTGCTCTGGGAGCAGGCGGCGTTACAAGGCTGAAGGCTCCGCACTCCGAGAAAATAAGCAGAATATTCAATTACAAATACCCGTATGAATATATTAAAGACTTTGACGGGCTTATAAACAGGAAATCCGAAATCATCAGCTTCTACGAGAACAACAAATGAGGTGAGAAAATGGGAGTTATCAACAATCATATTGAGTACATCAACGAGCTGTCGCAGTCAAATCCGCAGGCGCTTGTGGCAAGAGCTGAGCTGCGTTACAGAAACATAATCAACAATATTGCCGAAAAAGCGCTTGACAACACCGGCAGAGAGATAATTATGCTCGCAGGACCTTCATCGTCAGGCAAGACTACTACTGCAAACAAAATCAGACAGACCTTTACCTCACTGGGTATGGACACTCATGTTATCTCTTTAGATGATTTTTATCTAAACCGTGAGGACATTCCCGGTTACGCAGAGGGCAAGCCCGATTTTGAAACGGTATATGCTCTTGATTTGCCGCTTATTACCTCAACTCTTAAAAGCCTTATGGCAGGCGAAACCACAGATATGCCTGCATTTGATTTTACCGTAGGTAAGAGAAAACAGAAATATACCAAACTGAAGCTTGACAGCAACGACGCTATTATCGTCGAAGGTCTGCATGCTCTTAATCCCATTGTAACAAGCGACCTTGAGATGCTTCGTATGATGAAAATATATATAAATGTATCGTCAAGAATTTACGACTTAAAGGGAAAAATTATTCTCAATAAAAGAAATCTCAGATTTGTGCGCAGACTCATAAGAGATTTCAATTTCAGAGGCAGCTCGCCTAACAACACCTTCCGGCTCTGGAAGGGCGTTTGCGAGGGCGAGGAGAAATACCTTTTCCCTTACCGTGATTTTGCAGATGTCAGAATTAACTCAATTCACCTTTGCGAGCCTTGTATTTTCAGGGACAGAGCAATAGAGCTTCTGACCGACTGCGAAATTGACGAGGAATATCAGGCGGATGCGAAGCGCCTTGTAAATTCTCTTAAAAAATTCAACACCGTTGACTCTACACTTATTCCCAAGGATTCGCTTTTAAGAGAGTTTATAGGTTAATTCCGTAATACGGTATCACAAAAAGAGGTGATTTTATTGGCACAGGGCAAAAGAAAAAGCCAGTCGCTGTTAAACGGCGCAATGGTGCTTGCCGCTGCAACCTTAATAGTTAAAATAATCGGAATACTTTATAAAATTCCGCTTTCAAATATGGTCGGCGCCGTCGGCAGAGGATACTTTGACTCGGCGTACAACCTTTATATACCTATTTATACTATATCAATGGCAGGTCTGCCCGTGGCCGTATCAAAGCTCGTTTCGCAGAATATGGCGCTTGGTCATTACAGAGATGTCAGAATGATTTTCAAGGTAGCCGCAAGACTGTTTTTGATTACGGGTACTTTGGGCACGCTTCTGCTGCTGATACTCTCGTTCCCGTACGCATATCTTGCAAAGAGCCTTGAAGCTCTGCCTGCTATTTTTGCAATTACGCCTTCCATTTTCTTCTGCTGTATAATGTCAATTTACCGCGGATATTATAACGGTATGCGGAATATGACGCCTACGGCTATGAGCGAGGTCTGGGAGGCTGTCGGCAAGGTTATTTTCGGACTTGCCTGCGCAAAGCTCTCAATTACTTACGGCTATTCCCGATTTGAGCAGGGACTGACCGTTTACGGCAAGACTGTTGCAAACGAAGCCGAAGCAGCTTCGGCGATTTACCCTTATGCCGCTGCGGCAGCCGCAATAGGCGTAACCGTCGGCACAATAGTCGGTATGGTCTATATGATGGTGCTTTACAGACTTAAAGGCGACGGCTTAACAAGAAAAGAGCTTGCTTCCTCTCCGAAGCCTGCAACCTCAAATCAGATTGCAAAATCTCTTATGGGACTTGCAATTCCCGTTGTAGCGTCGAGCCTTGTTTTCAGCGTAACAAATCTTATTGACTCAATGACAATTCAGAACAGGCTTGCCACAATGATAGAGGGCAATCTCGATTTTATAAGAAATCTCTATAACGCACAGCTCAGCGTTTCAAATATACTTGACGGCGATATACCGAAATATCTTTACGGCGCATACACAATGAGCCTCGATTTTAAAAACCTCATACCGTCAATCACAATGACGCTGGGCGTGAGCGCAATTCCCGCAATTTCGGCTGCGTGGGCTTTAAAGGACAGAAAACAGCTTAAAAACTCGGTTGAATCCGTTTTAAGGGTAACAATGATGTTTGCGCTGCCCTCGGGAATAGGTATGGGCGTGCTCGCTTACCCGATTTTACAGATGATGTACGAAACGGGCAAATCCGCAGACGCCGTTTCAATAGCCGCTCCGATAATGGCGGCTTACGGCTATACTATATTCCTGATTTCACTGTCCCAGCCCATGACAAATATGCTTCAGGCTTTGGGCAAAGCAAAAATTCCCGTAATTTCTCTTTCAATAGGCGCAATAGCCAAGGTAATAACAAACTATATATTTATAGGAATACCCTCAATAAATATCAACGGTGCTGTTGTAGGCACGGTTGTCTGCTATACAATAATTGTTGCTATCAACCTCATAGCGCTTTTGAAATTCACAAAGGTCAGGCTCAATTTTATGTCCGTCGCAGTCAAACCTCTCGTTTGCAGCGTGCTTAGCGGAGTGGCAGCATATACGAGTTACGGCATTTTCAATAACATTCTGCCCGAAATAGACAAAGGCGGACATTCGCTTACAAACATCATAGCAACGGCAATTGCCGTCGTTTTTGCGGTCGTAATTTATGCAATTTCCATGCTTTTACTCGGTGCAATAGCAAAAGAAGACATAATTATGCTCCCAAAAGGAGAAAAAATTGCAAAAACACTTGCAAAATATGGATTTATAGAGTAGAATATACAGAGGAAACACAATATGTTGTTAAATTTCGAATTCAAAGACAAATACAATATTGACGATTTGCTGGAGATTATGAAAATACTCCGTTCGCCCGACGGGTGCCCGTGGGACAGGGAGCAGGACCATAAATCCATTAAGAAATCTCTTATTGAAGAAACATATGAAGTTATCGAGGCTATCAACAAAGAGGACAATGAACTTCTTTGCGAGGAACTCGGTGATGTACTTCTTCAGGTTGTGTTCCATGCGCAGATGGCAAACGAAAAAGGTAACTTTGATTTTGCGGCGGTTACCGACGGCGTCTGCAAAAAGCTTATCGAAAGACATCCTCATGTTTTCGGTGATGTTAAAGCAGACACAAGCGAAAAGGTGCTTGCGAACTGGGAACAGATAAAGTCAAAATCCAAGAACCGTAAGACTCAGACAGACAAAATGCTCAGCGTACCCCGTGAGCTGCCTGCATTGATGCGAAGCGCAAAGCTTCAGGAAAAAGCGGCAAAGGTCGGCTTTGACTGGCAGAGCGTTGACGGAGCTCTTGAAAAAATTGACGAGGAAAAGAAAGAGCTTGAAGCGGCAATTAAAGCCGGCAACAGAAAGGACATTGAAGAAGAACTCGGAGATTTGCTTTTTTCGGCAGTCAATGTTTCGAGATTTGTAAAGGTTGATGCGGAGGAAGCGCTCACCGCCTCAGCGGACAAGTTCCTTGAAAGGTTTTCCGTTGTTGAAAAGCTCGCAAAAGAAAGAAATATCGATATGCCCAACACCTCCCTTGAAGAGCTGGACAAGCTTTGGGAGGAATCAAAAACAGTTAAGTCCAATTAAAGTGGCAAACACTTTTGGTAAATAAAAAAACAAAAAATGGAGGAAAAAACATGAATAAGACTGATCTTATCGCAGCAGTTGCAAAGAAAGCAGGCATCTCAAAGAAGGATGCAGAAGCAGCAGTAGCAGCAACATTTGACGCAATCAAGGGCGCTCTCAAGAAGGGTGACAAGGTTCAGCTCATCGGCTTCGGTACTTTCGAAGTTCGTAAGCGCGCTGCTAAGCAGGGTCGCAACCCCAGAACAGGCGAAGCTATGAAGATTAAGGCTTCTAAGGTTCCCGCTTTCAAAGCTGGTAAGGCTCTTAAAGACGCTGTTAAATAATTTTAATGGTCTTAAAATAAAACGGAGGAAGATTTTATCTTCCTCTGTTTTTTTGTTTTCTTTTATGCTATAATAGTCTTCGGGTGATAATATGAGACTTGA
>JAEEGL011372472.1_pt1 | contig 16330 bp, 17 predicted proteins | sample 9134231 | NCBI WGS metagenome assembly JAEEGL01 (sample SAMN16246548, study PRJNA631951) | gut metagenome | biome: gut microbiome; feature: rumen; material: fiber-attached | host: Bos | place: Iran: Karaj | collected 2018-10
ACCTCCCAATTAATTATTTATTACGCGGGCCCGAAGACCCGGAGTAAACTTGCTTATACCTTTCTGACCTTGATGAAATCGAGTGTCAGAGGTGTCTCTCTTCCGAACATGGATACCGTAACGGTAACCTGCTGCTTCTCTTCGTTGATGTCCTTTACGATAGCCTTGCTGTCCTTGAAAGGTCCGTCGGTGATGATAATGAGATCGCCGACCTCGTAATCGACTTCCACTGTGGAAGGTACGATGAGACCCATCTTGATAAGATCCTCGTCGGACATCGGGGAAGGCTTGTTCGGGTCGGGTGCAACGAATCCGGTAACGCCGTTGGTGTTACGGATCCTGTACCACAGTTCCTTATCAACCTTATCGTTATTGCCGTATACGAGCTTAAGGAACAGATAGTTCGGGAAACGAAGGACTTCCTTTTCCTTGCGCTTGCCGTTCTTCGTCTCGACAACCAGATCAGTGGGAAGGAGGACTTCCTGGATGATATCCCTTAAGCCCTGCGCATCCGCGTAGTTATCGATAGCCATCTTAACTTTTTTCTCATAGCCGCCAAAGGTATGAATGATATACCACTTGGCCTCGTTATTCTCCGGCATTATAAACTCCTAGTAAATATCAGCCTTCGCTGCTTGCCTCGGTCTCAGCCTCGGATGCAGGAAGTTCCACCACCGTCTCGGAAACTGTCGGGACAGTAGGCTCTGTCTCTACTACGTCGTAGAATCCTATATTGTCGAGTACCCAGCGTCCGCCTGTTCCGATAAGAGTCAGGTAAACGGCAAAGAACAGAATTACAAGCAGTACAACAGCAGAAGTCTTCGCGAGCTTCTCCTTTGTAGGCCATGTGACCCTCTTGAGCTCTGCAATGATATCCGAGAACTTCTTGCCTATACGCTTAAAGATGTTATTCTTCTTGTCCGCCATTTTAATATCCTTTGGGATTACTTGGATTCCCTGTGAACAGTGTGCTTACGGCAGAAAGGGCAGTACTTCTTCAGTTCAAGTCTTTCTGTATCGTTCTTCTTATTCTTGAATGTCTGATAATTTCTCTGCTTGCATTCTGTGCATGCAAGTGTGATCTTATCACGTGCACCGGCCTTTGCCATGGTCTGATACCTCCAAATCTTCTGTTCCGGCCTGCTTTTCCGGCCCTCGGAACGCAAAAACGCGCATTAAAAATAAACCTCTTGCGGGTTTAAGCCTAACGATTTTATCACAGGTGGTTATGAAAAGTCAATCAACTTCTTCTGGATCTGAGTTCTGCCTCAACATCATCAAGTGTGATGCCTCGGTCTACCATCAGAACGAGAAGGTGATATTCGAGATCGGCGATCTCCTGGATCGTTGCCTTGCGGTCTCTCTGGGAAGCCGCGATGACTACTTCAACAGCCTCTTCGCCGAGCTTTTTGGAGATCTTGTCCGTGCCCTTGTTGAAGAGATAGTTGGTGTAAGAACCCTCTGTCGGGTTTGCCTTACGGTCGGTGATTACGCTGTACAGTTCCTTTAAGATATCCATATCAATCCTCCTGATCAGTCTGTTCCGAGGTCCCAATCCTCGAGTTTGGTATAAAAGCAATTCTTATTTCCCGTGTGGCATGCGGCTCCTGTCTGCTCGACAGTGTACAGGAGAGTGTCCCTGTCGCAATCGATCCTGCATGAGACCACCTTCTGAACATGGCCGGATGTCTCGCCCTTCTTCCAGAGTGTCTCGCGGGAACGGGAGTAATAGTGCATGTAGCCTGTCTCGCATGTGAGGGCAAAAGCCTCATAGTTCATGTATGCCATCATAAGGACTTCGCCGGTCGCGCTATCCTGCGTGATCGCGGGAACCATGCCGTCGTTGTTCTTTTTCATGTGCGCCCACATATCCAGGCTCGGGGATATCTTCCTGACGGGGATGCCCTCGCCTTCGAGGTAGTCCTTCAGATCCGATATCTTTATCTCGCCGAAATGGAACAGGCTCGCTGCGAGCACCGCATCCGCCTTGCCGTCAACTATCGCATCCTTGAAATCCACCAGGCTGCCTGCACCGCCGGAAGCGATGACGGGAATGCCGACCGCTTCGGAGATCATGGAAGTGATCTTGTTGTCGTAGCCGGACTTTGTTCCGTCCTTGTCCATGGATGTGAGCAGTATCTCGCCGGCACCCAGGCTCTCCGCCTTCTTTGCCCATTCGAGCGCATCGATGCCGGTAGGTTTCGTGCCGCCTGCGATGACGACTTCATATCCTGACGGGAAACCCTCTTCCCTTGCTTTTACGTCGATGGCTACAACGACGCACTGCGAACCGAAGATCTCTGCCGCGCGGCTGATGAACGCCGGATCCTTAACAGCGGCCGAGTTGAGGGATACCTTGTCGGCACCTGCCTCGAGGATGGCCCTGATATCCTGGACTGTCCTGATGCCGCCTCCGACCGTAAACGGAATGAATACCTCGGATGCAACGCGTGAGACCATGTCGATGGTAGTATCGCGGGACTCGAGTGTTGCGGTGATGTCGAGAAATACGAGTTCGTCGGCACCCGACAGGTTGTATGTTTTCGCGCACTCAACGGGATCGCCTGCGTCCCTAAGAGAGACGAAGTTCACGCCCTTTACTACTCTTCCGTCCTTAACGTCGAGGCACGGGATTATACGTTTTGTAAGCATTTTGCCAGGTCCACCCTTCCCTCGTAGATAGCCTTGCCGACGATAACGCCCGCGCAGCCGGATGTTTTTATCTCCATAATGTCGTCGTCCGAGCCTATGCCGCCCGAAGCAATGACTGCAAGGCCTGTCTTTTCCACCATCTCGCGAGTTGCTTCCGTCGCGGGACCGGTGAGCATGCCGTCTCTTGCAATGTCGGTGAACACCACCGTGGATGCACCGATATCTTTCATCATAAGCGCGAAATCAACCGCCTTAAGGCTAGACTCCTGTGTCCAGCCGTCAACGGAAACGAATCCGCCCTTTGCATCTATTCCTATCGCGACCTTCTCGCCGTACTTGGCGATGGCCTGCTTCGTGAACTCCGGATCTTTTACCGCAGCTGTCCCCAGCACCGCACGGGATACGCCGTACTCTTCGATCCATTTCGAGAGAGTATCCATGTTGCGGATTCCGCCGCCGGTGTCTACCTTGAGTCCCGTCTTAAGCGAGATCTCGCGGATGACTTCGTGGTTCGTGGGGATGCCTGACTTGGCAGCATCCAGGTCCACGATGTGGATCCACTCCGCGCCGGCTTCCTTGAAAGCCATTGCCTGTGCGAGCGGGTCGTCGTTATATGTGGTGACATCGTCGTACTTGCCCTGTCTGAGCCTGACGCACTTGCCTCCGATGAGGTCGATCGCGGGAAGTATTATCATCTTGCCGTTCTCCTTGCAAACTTCGAAAGGATCTGCAGACCGGCCTCACCGCTTTTCTCGGGGTGGAACTGCGTCGCGAAGATGTTGCCTCTCTCGAAAGCGGCACAGTACTTAATGCCGTAGTTAACATAGGCCGCAGCATCCGCCTTGTCATCGGGCTCGCAGTAATACGAGTGGACGAGGTATACATAGTCGCCTTCGCTCAAAAGGGAACCCGTAACATCCTCCAGCTTATTCCAGCCGATCTGCGGGACCTTGAGGTCGCCTGCGGGGAATCTCTTTACCTTGCCGGGAATGATGCCGAGACCTGCCATGGGTTCTTCGTTCTCCCACAGGTCCTTGCACTCTTCTGAGCCGTCCATCAAAAGCTGCATTCCGAGGCAGATGCCGAGGAACGGCTTGCCCGAAGCTGCCACTTCTTTGACGGCAATGTCGAGTTCTTTCATCTGGAGGTTCTCCATGGCAGCGCCGAAAGCGCCTACTCCGGGAAGGACAACACCGGATGCTGCCTTGATGACGGCAGGATCCGATGTTATTACCGAGTCATATTTAAGATGGTCAAAGGCTTTCTTGACTGAGCCGAGATTGCCCATTCCATAGTCGATTATGGCTATCAAATTCAGATTTCCTTTCCGGTGATCCTTGTGTAGCACTCTCTGTATTTCTCAGCAGTCTTGTCGATGATCTCCTGAGGGAGTGTCGGTGCGGGATATGTCTTATCCCAGTCGAGTGTCTCGAGCCATTCTCTGAGGAACTGCTTGTCGAAGCTCTTCTGCGCTCTGCCCGGCTGATAGTCTGCAAGATCCCAGAATCTTGAAGAGTCGGGAGTAAACATCTCGTCGCAGACAGTGAGAACGCCGTCGATCTTACCGAACTCAAACTTGGTGTCAGCGAGGATCAGGCCCTTTGTAAGAGCGAACTCGGATACCTTTGTGTAGAGCGCGAGCGAAGCATCGCGGAGCGCCTTTGCGTCTTCCTCACCGATGAGGTCAACGAGCTGCTCGTATGTGATGTTGATGTCGTGGCCGGACTCTTCCTTTGTGGAAGGCGTGAAGAGAGGCTCAGGGAGCTTATCGCCCTGGAGCAGTCCTTCGGGCATCTTGATGCCGCCTACCGTGCCGGACTTCTTGTATTCCTTGAGAGCGGAACCTTCGAGGTAACCTCTTACGATGCATTCTGCAGGCAGCATCTCGGCCTTCTTAACGAGCATCGAACGTCCTTTGAGTTCTTCCTTATACTGGTCGAAGCCTGCGGGGTACTTGGATACGTCGGTGGTGATAACGTGGTTCGGGATGATGTCTTTCGTGAAATCAAACCAGAACGCGGAGATGGAAGAGAGCACTCTGCCCTTGTCCGGGATCAGTTCGTCGAAGATGACGTCGAACGCGGAGATCCTGTCGGTTACGATCATGAGGAGGGAATCTCCCGTGTCGTAGATGCTCCTTACCTTGCCCTGTGCGAGCACCGGCTTGTCGATAAAGCTTGTGTCTTTGATAAGCATGTTTATATCCTCCGAATAGTTGTTATTAACTTAAAGTACGCCCTTGGTCGAGATGACCTGGTCAGCAAATCTCGGGTCAGGTTCAGTTGCCTCGCGCAGAGCTCTTGCGAGAGCCTTGAACATCGCCTCTGCCTTGTGGTGATCGTTCGTGCCGTAAGGTGCGCTGATGTGCAGTGTGATCATTGCGTTATAAGCAAACGATCTGAAGAACTCCTCGAAGAGCTGCGTATCCATCTCACCACAGAAGTCTCCTGCGAATTCCGCGTCAAACACGATGAACGGTCTGCCGGAGATATCGATGACGCAGTCTCCCAAAGCCTCGTCCATGGGAATCGAAGCCGAGCCGTATCTTCTGATGCCGACCTTATCGCCGAGAGCCTGAGCTATTGCCTGGCCAAGAACGATGCCGGTATCCTCGACTGAGTGATGAGCGTCCACCTTAAGGTCGCCCTTGCAGACGATATCCATGTCGATGCCTGAGTGTTTCGACAGAGCGGTAAGCATGTGGTCAAAGAAACCGATGCCTGTATCGATGTTGTTGCTACCAGTGCCATCTAAGTCAACCCTGACCTTGATGTCGGTCTCTTTTGTAGTACGTGCGATCTCAGCTGTTCTGGACATTTTTGATCTCCTCCGTGCATGCCTCTACGAGCGCTCTCATCTCTTCATCGGTACCTATCGTTATGCGCAGGTAGTCGCGAAGAACGTCTTTATCGAAATACCTCACAAGTATACCCTTTTCGCGCAGGTTTTTATATAACAATCCTGCATCAACCCCTGCGGGGGGCTTTGCGAAAACAAAATTCGCGGAAGACTCCGGCATGGTGAACCCGAGTGCCTTAAGCGCATCTTCGGTATATTTCCTCGTCGCGATTATCTTCGCGCGGCATTCCTTGTGATATTCCTCATCCGAGATCGCAGCGGCCGCAACCTTCTGTGCGAGCCTGTCCGTCGGGTAGGAATTGAACGAATCCCTTGCCCTCTTAAGACCCTCTATCAGTTCTTCCGATGCGATCGCGTAGCCGATCCTGAGACCTGCGAGCGAGTACGACTTTGAAGTCGTCCTTACCACGCAGAGGTTCGGGTACTTATCAAGAAGGCTTACCGCCGTCTCGTAGGGCTCGGCAAAATACGCATACGCCTCGTCGATGATGACGACCGAGTCGGGGTTCTTCTCACAGATGTAAGAGATGTCATCAAGTGAGATGGCGCGCGACGTCGGTGCGTTCGGATTTGCGATCGCGATGCCGCAGTTGGGCACGCCCTCATAGTCTGTCTTCTCGAGCCTGAAGTCTTCACGGAGCGGGATCTTCTTTGATCTCAGATCGTAGAAACTCTCGTATACCGGATAGAAGCTGTACGAGAACTCCGGCGTCAGCACCGGCAGGTCCGTAATGCCGTCCTTCTCGAAAAAGGTCTGGAAGCAGATCGCGAGGACCTCGTCCGAACCGTTGCCGCAGAACACCTGGGAAGGCTTGACTCCCTCGCGCTGTGCGATGGCAGCAACAAGTTCGCCGCCGTCGGTGTTCGGGTAGAGCCTGAGATCAAGGATGTCGAACTGCGCTAGAGCCTCTGCTACCTTCGGCGAAGGAGCGTAAGGGTTCTCGTTCGTGTTCAGTTTGATGATCTTCTGGCCTTCCTTGGGCTGTTCACCCGCGACGTAAGGCTCTGCATCATTTATCTTTTTATTCCAATACTTACTCATCTTTATTACTCGAATCTGGCTCTTACAGCTGCAGCGTGGCAGGTAAGACCCTCGCTGTCCGCAAATGCCGCCACGTCCTTGTAGACCTGTTCTAATGATTCGCGGTTGTAGTTTATTACGCTCATCTTCTTATAGAAGTCGCCCGTGTTAAGAGGCGAGAAGAATCTTGCCGTTCCGGAAGTCGGAAGCGTGTGGTTGGGGCCTGCGAAATAATCTCCCAGCGGCTCCGGTGAGAAGTTGCCGAGGAACATCGCTCCGCAGTTGTTGATCTTGCCTGAGAACGCTTCGGGATCTTCAACGCAGATCTCTAAGTGCTCGGGGGCGATCTCTTCGGAGAATCCGACTGCGGTATCGAGCGAATCGCATACGATTATCGCGCAGTAATCTTCAAGAGATTTCGCGAGCTGCTCTTTTCTCTCTGCGGCTTCGGACCTTCTGTCGACCGCTTCCAATACCTTGTCCGCGAGTTCCTGAGAATCTGTCAGGACGATGGCGGAAGCCATCTTGTCGTGTTCTGCCTGTGAGAGCATGTCGGCTGCGACATACTCCGGGTTTGCCGTCTTGTCGGCAATGATCAGGATCTCGGAAGGTCCTGCGAACATGTCGATGTCGACCTGGCCGTAGACGAGCCTTTTCGCCGTGTTGACATAGATGTTGCCCGGGCCGCAGATCTTGTCTACCCTCGGTACCGTTTCGGTGCCGTATGCCATTGCAGCGATCGCCTGCGCTCCGCCCATCTTATAGATCTCGGTAGCGCCCGCGATGGAAGCTGCAGCGAGGATGACCGGTGCTATCGTTCCGTCTTTTCTCGGCGGTGTCGCGAAAACGATCCTCCCGACGCCTGCTACCGAAGCAGGAATAACATCCATGAGGACCGTTGAAGGAAGGGGTGCCGTGCCGCCGGGTACGTAGACGCCGGCAACAGATACCGGTCTTACCCTGACTCCGATCCTGGCGCCCTGGTAAGCTTCCATCATGAAGCCTTCCTCCTTCTGCTTCTCGTGGAAGGCACGGATGTTGGCAGCCGCCCTCTCCATTACGCCGAGAAGCTCGGGATCGATAGATGCCTTTGCAGCGGCAATCTCTTCGTCCGTTACCCTGAGGTTGGATGCTTCGAGCTTAACGCCGTCAAACTTCTCAGTGTATCCGAGGAGCGCCTTATCGCCGTTCTCCCTGATATTATCGATGACCTGCTGCACCGTATCGATGACGGGTTTAAGGTCCATCTTGCCTCTTATTCCCAAAAGTTCTACGGTAGCCTTGAGGTTTTCTTTGCTGCCCTGTACTAACTTACACTTCATTTTCTTCTCCTTGCTGCAGAGCCTGTCTCAGCTTTGCTATCATCGGTTTGATCTCGTCTTCCTTCATCTTCATCGAGACTCTGTTTACCACGAGTCTCGCGGAGATATGGGCGACGGTCTCAAGCACGTCAAGGCCGTTCTCATAGAGCGTCCTTCCGGATTCGACGATATCTACGATCACTTCCGCAAGACCCGTGAGGGGAGCGAGCTCGACTGAGCCGTTGAGCTTGATGATCTCGACGCTCTCGCCTCTTACGCCTTCGAAGTAATTTCTTGTGATGTTGGGATACTTTGTTCCGACTCTCTTGTTCGGGATCTCGTCTAACTTGTCCTTGAGCTCTGCCGGACCTGCGACGCACATCCTGCACTTTCCGAGACCCAAGTCCAGAACTTCATAGAGCTGACGTCCTTCTTCAAGCAGAGTATCCTTGCCGACGACGCCGATGTCTGCCGCGCCGTACTCGACATAAGTGGGAACGTCGGAAGGCTTGGAGAGGATGAACCTCAGGCCTGCTTCCTTATCTTCCAGTATGAGTTTTCTTGATTTATCCCTTGCAGCAGATACGTCGTATCCGGCCTTTTCCATGATATCCAGAGTCTGGTCTGCAAGTCTTCCCTTAGGTAATGCGATAGTAAGCATCAGGCGTTACCTCCGTTCATAAACATAACTGTCTCGATACCCCTGTCCTTGGCATAGTTATCGAGTTCTTCTTCCGTCATCCCGGTCGTGTCTAAGATGGCGGGCGTGCCCTCTGCCCTGAGCGCTTCAGCAGCTGCAGTCGCTGCCTCGAAGTCGCCTCCTACGATGACCGAAGCACCCTTTGCCGGCTGGTACTTGTCCTGTCTCATAAGTGCCGTGATCGCAAGCGTAAGTGAGATTGAGAATCCCACAGCCTGGATCTCCTTGCCGAAGACCTTGGCAACATCGTCGTATCTTCCGCCGGAGATGACTGGGAAACCTACTTCATATGTATATCCCTTGAATACCATTCCGGTGTAATACTCGACGCTCTCGACAAGGCTCAGGTCGATGGACACGTACTTGAGGAAGTCGTATCTTGCCATGATGTCCATTATCTCTTTGAGATTGTCCAAGGCTTCCTTGGCGCCCTCGTCCGTGATTCTCGGAAGGATCTGATCGATGACTTCATAAGTTCCGCCGGACTCGGTGAGCATCAGCAGTGTCTCTTTGTCTTCAGCACTGATGTCGAGCTTCTCGATGGTTACGGAATCGCGGTTTGCGATGGCGTTCTTGATCTTGATCTGGCCTTCCTCGTCGATGCCTAACTGGTTCATCAGGCCCTTGTAGAATGCGACCTGTCCGACTGATACCTGAAGGTCAGTGATGCCGAGTGCGAGTGCCGACTTGATGGCGATCGCGAGTACCTCAGCGTCTGATTTCGCGCCGCTCGCGCCCAGGAGCTCGATGCCGCCCTGTGTGAAGCCGGAGAGCTTACCGCCGCCGGACTTGCCGGAGCGGTACATGTTTTCGATGTATGAGAAACGCATCGGAAGGGAATCGTTCCTGCCCGCGCAGAATCTTACCGCGGGGATCGTTCCGTCGTAGCGGTTGCACAGGAGCCTTCCCGTGCTGTCGGTGAACTTGTAGAGCTCCTCTTCCCTGACGAACTCCTTGTACACGTCGAAATACTCGACGCCGGGAGTCTCGATCTCTTCGTAGCCGTTCAGCAGGAAAAGACTCCTGAGCTTCGACTCGAGCTCACGCTTGAATCCGCAGATACCGGGGAACTGGTCCGTAAAACCGTCCGGTGTGTAGTATTTATTGGCCATATCAGGTCCTCACTGTTCTCTTTAGTCGACTAAAGTGTATGTTTTGACCTTGCAATAATACCACGCAGATTTAATTTAGTCAACTAAAGTTTTAAACATTCAGCGGCCTGACAAGATCGGGGCTGTCCGTATTCCTGGCTTTCAGGTCCATTATCGATACGAAGAAGCACGCGACAAGGCCGAGCACTACCATGACGATATTGAAGAGGTTGTCCATAAAGAAGCCTCCGAAGACATAAGCCATTATCGTCGGGAATCTTGTAAGTGCGGCTTCGGTGAAGCTGATGTATCTTGCGGCAGCGAGCTCACCGGCAAGAATTATATACATGGCCAGCGCATACCCGAGAAAAGACGAGACTGTAGCAACTATCCTGCCGGCGGTATTCCTCTTGCCCTTTAAGGCATACAGACAGCCGCCCAAGAGTGGTGCGAGCGCATAGATCACCGTGTATTCTTTCTCGGAGAAGAGGATGTCTGCGACATTGATCAGCATGAGACCGAAGCAGCCGGCGAAAGCAAGCAGCGCTCCGAGGATGTAATTGCCCTCTTTCTTGCCTTCTTTCTTGGATTCCATTGCCTTTTCGTAGCATGTCCTGTGCACGGGAACAAAGCTGTTGTTGTAGAACCCTGCCGTATCACAGCAGGTAGCGTGGCAGTAAGGACACTGAGGATCTTCATAGTACTCCGCGAAAAGCTCTTTTATGGTCTGTCTTATCTTCTCGTAGGAATTGACGGGATTGCCGTTGGAGATGGTAAACACCACCTGTCCGTTCTGATATGAAGCGAAGCCGCCGGGTATCTGCGGTCTTATCTTGTTATAGTATGCCTGGTCGCAGTGAACGGATGCGGTGGCATACTGCGATAAGATTATCCTTACGGGAATGCGGTCAACGACATCCGTCGCGCAGTTCCCCTTAACTCTCAGTCCGTATTCTCTTGCAAGTAAAGATATAACGGTGTCAGCCATGTTCCCCTCCTATTTATGGTACTTCTCGCCCTTGGCGATCTTGAAGCTCCTGTAGAGCTGTTCTGTCAGGATAAGCCTTGTCATAAGGTGTGTCAGCGTTATGTTGCCGAGACAGATCTTCCTGTCCGCACGTTCTCTGACCTCCCCTGCCAGACCGTTGCTCCCTCCTATCACGCAGGTTAGATTTCCTCCCCCGCGCTCTATGTCCTTCGTGAGATATTCAGACATCTTCTCTGAAGTTACGAGCTCGCCCTTAAGGTCCATTGCCCAGACAACTTCGCCCGGCTTAATGTGCGACAGGATCTTCGCGCCTTCCCTTTTAAGTGCTTCTGCCACGGGGATGGAATCCGGACAATCGTCGACTTCTATTATCTCTAACTTGGCAAACCGGGAGAGCCTCGTACGGTATTCTTCGATCCCGTCCTTAAGCCACTTGTCCTTCATGTGGCCGGGACAGACTATCTTTATCTTCATACCTCGTATCCTCTGACGGGACCTAACCTGCTCGCAGTCTGGACCTCATAATCCTTACCCTGTTCAAAGCCCCAGGATGAGAGTGCATTGATGAAATACTCGATGGCGATCTCTTCCGTGTTGTTATGAGGTGATATGTGTCCGAGGATGAACTTGTGTGTACCGTTTTCGATCATCTTCTTTGCCGCAGCTGCACAGCCAACATTGCCGAGATGACCTTCGCCTCCGGATATCCTCTGCTGAAGTGCGGGAGGATAAGGTCCGTTCTTGAGCATGTCCGGATCGTAGTTGGATTCCAGGAGCACTGCGTCGCAGCCTTTGATAAAACCTTCCATGGAAGGAGTGAATCTTCCGAGGTCAGTCATTACCGCCACGGAAGTTTTGGTCTTTGTGTTGTTGATTCTGTAGCATACCGAGCCGTTGATATCGTGGGGAGTTGGCAGTGCCCTTATCTCCGCTCCGCACTTGAGCTTAACGATATCGCTTTCTCCTATGACGCTGACTTCAGCTGCGATCTCGCCGATCTTGTAAGCCGAGGTAAGCGTGCAGAAGACGGGTGTATGGTATTTGCGCGAGAAAACGGGAATGCCCGATATGTGGTCCGTATGACCGTGCGTTACGAAGATGCATGCAACGTCATCGGGATATACGCCCGAATCGATAAGCGCATTTGTAATGAGCTTGCATGATTTACCGAGATCGATAAGGATGTGTGTTCCGTTGATTGTGATCAGAGTGCAGTTGCCCTCACTGCTCGAATATAAAGGCTTTATGGAAAGACCGTCGCTCATGCTTCGGTGTCCTCTGTATATTCTTCAACATATACGCGCTTGATGGTCGCGCCGAGAGCGGAGAGTTTGGAGACGATGTGTTCGTATCCTCTGTCGATCCTGTATGCCTGCGTAATGTGCGATGTTCCTTCAGCTGCAAGAGCCGCACATACCAGTGCCGCGCCCGCACGAAGATCCGTCGCTTCCACCCTTGCGGCACGGAACTTGACCGGTCCGTTGACCCAGGCGATCCTCTCATAAACGTTGATGTTCGCACCCATCTTTGCAAGTTCGGGAACATATTGGAAACGGTTCTGCCAAACATTCTCATGCATCCTGCTCTGACCGTCCGCGGTGCAGAGGAGGACTACCGTCTGAGGCTGAAGATCCGTCGGGAATCCCGGATACGGTGATGTCTTAACACTCGTAGACCATATCTCGTCTTCGGGATCGTTCTTGTATATCCTGATGCATTCATCGCCTTCATCGATCTGGTATCCCATCTCGCGCATTTTCGCGGAAAGAGGTTCCATGTGCGTAGGGATCAGATTGTGGATGGTGACGTCTCCTCCCGTAACGGCAGCAGCGACCATGTAGGTTCCCGCTTCGATCTGGTCAGGGATGATGGAGTATGTGAAGTGGCCGGGAAGTACCGGAACACCCGTAATCTTAATGAGGTCTGTACCTGCACCCTTGATCCTCGCGCCCATCGCGTTGAGGAAGTTCGCGACGTCAACGATGTGCGGTTCCTTTGCCGCGTTGATGATCTCGGTCTTGCCCTCGGCCTTGCAGGCAGCGAGCATCGCATTGATGGTGGCACCTACGCTTACGATGTCGAGGTAGATCTTCGCACCGTGAAGGGGCTCTGCGGTAAGGTTTACGATGCCGCTGTCGATGTCCGTGGGCCTTGCGCCTTTCGCACCCATGAGCTGGAACGCCTTGAGGTGCAGGTCAATAGGTCTCTGTCCGAAATTACATCCGCCCGGAAGCCTTATCGAAGCCTTGTGGCATCTGCCCAGAAGCGCGCCCATGAGATAGTATGACGCCCTGATTCTGGAGACCAGCGCTCCGGATGCCTTGTATGTGTTGATCGTGGTGGGATCGATGGCATAGGTATGCAGGTCGATCTGGTCTATCGTCGCACCCAGGGATCTGCATAGTTCCATCATGACATGGACATCCGAGATGTCGGGTACGTTCTCCAATGTACAGGGGCCGTCGACCATCATGGCCGCAGCTATGATTCCGAGAGCGGCATTCTTGCTGCCGCTTATCTCAATATCCCCTTTAAGGGGCGTTCCTCCTACGACCTCATATGCGTAAGGTCTGGATCTGTTAAATTCTTTATCTTCTGCCACTATATACGGCTCCGGTCAGTTATCGTGTTGGTCAGGCAACGGCGTGCTTCCGTCAAGCACCTGCTTGAGGGAGGATTTGACCTGCGGAGCTTCCGCCGGTTCTTCCGTTACCTTCTTGTCTGCCGTTTTGCGGGCGACAATGTCGTCAATATTATACCTTTTTCCTTGCACAGTTGGGTGAATTACATGTTTTTCTTTATTATCTTTTGCCAATTCGGCGGCATTTTTCTTCGGTTCGGCCGGATTTGCAGCCATCTGGACCACCGGACGGGTCAGGATCGCGCGTGCTTCTTCCTTTGCAAGGCGCTTCTGTTCCTCTTCCTGCCTGAGCTTTTCTTCCTGCTCTATCTCGGCGATCCTTCTGTCTTCCTCTTCTCTCCTGAGCCTTTCCTGCTCAATCTTTTCCTTGGCCTGCTGCTGTGCACGGCGCTTCTCTTCCTGCCTGAGTCTTGCTTCTTCCGCAGCAGCGGAGATCCTTGCAAGCTCTTCCTCGCCTGCAGCAACCGTATAACTGTCTATAGCCATGGCTGCATCGGGAAGCGGGCTTTCCATTGCAGGGAGGGGCTCTTCATAGGGCTCTTCTTCAAGTCCCGTCAGAGGTCCATCTTCTTCCATGTCTTCCACATACAGCAGCTCGTCTTCAAGCTCTGCGAAACGCTCATTTCCGAACTCCGCCAGGAGCTTGGCAAGTATCTTGTCCCTGCCCAGCGTATCTGTTGCTTCCTTCGCCTCATACTCTTCAATGATCGGCAGAAGGTCCTCGTAATTCATGGATCTTGCGGCTTCGCACTCCTGAAGTCCGAGGAAATATGCAGCTGCGCGGTAGAGCGGCTTCTCACTGATGATACCTGCCTTGGCATCAGCATACACGCCGTCGAAAACAGTCTTTCCGGCAGGCAGGCTCAAAGTAAAAGTCGAACCCGAACCGAATGTCGAAGTGACGCTTATCGCACCGTCGTGCATCTCTGCGATCTCTTTTGCTATCGCAAGACCTATTCCTGTTCCTCCAACCTCATGGTTGCCGGAATTATCCACTCTGTAGAATCTTTCGAAGAGGTGTTCGATGTCCTTTGCGGGTATTCCCCTTCCGTTGTCTTCCACCTGAACGCCGATGCGGTCATCGATCATGACGATGCCGATATGGATCTGGTTCGGAACCTTTTTGTTGTCATAATCTATGTACTTGATCGCATTGGTGAGAAGATTGATTATCGTCCTCATCACCAGTTTGGAATTGCCGTAGACCAATGGATACTGGCCTTCATCAGGCATCGTGATGGTTACATTCTGTCTTCCCGGATACTCTGAGATGTTCGCGCATGCCATCTCGACTACCTCTTTGATGTCAAAAATGCCCATTACGCTGGTATGAGAACACTGGGAAAGAACGAGGAAGTCGTTTATGATGTCCTGCATCCTGGTGGCGTTGACCTGGATCCTCTGTGCCCAGAGCATGAGATCGTCATGCGGCGGCATTCCGCCGTTCTCGCCTGACTTGAGGATCGAGAATACGGAATTATAGACCGAAGTAAGCGGTGTCTTGAGTTCGTGCGAGACATTTGCCGCCAGATCCTTCTGTCTTCTCTCGTCGTCTTTAACCTGTGTGATATCGTCAACTATTACTATCGCGAGATCTTCACCTGCGAAGAACTTGCTCTCATCAGTAGCCTTCTTCTTGAGTATCTTTATCTCATATATCCTGTTCTCATTCAGATAGTTGACCCTGATGGTATTGATGCCGTTCTCACAGCTCAGGATGTAGTTGGATTTGAGCTGATTGCCGTTGTCGAAAGCCTCGAGGAATGCATCAAGGCTGTCGGGCAGACCGCTCTTAAGAAATCCGGGAAGCTTGAAGATGCTCTCGTTTACAAAGATGGCTTCCTTCTTGTCATACACCACGATGCCCAGGCCGACATTATCCAGGACGGCCTTCTGGATCATCTTCTCGCGCTCAAGGGCATCCATGCTCTCGGTAACGTGAGATCTGAGGGAAGTGTTGCCAATGAGATAGCCGGCTATTACTCCGATCAAAAGGAGTATAAGCCCGAAAACAACGACAAGAACCCAGTTCTCGCCAAGCTGTTTAAGTAAGTCCTGTATTGAAAGGCAATAAATCAAGTCAGATCATTCGGGAAGAAGTACCCGAAGCCTCTTCTGGTAACGATATACTTGAAGTTCTTCTGATCGGGTTCGATCTTCTGTCTTGTCCTCTTGATGGTGACATCGACCGTCCTCTCATCACCGAGGAAATCGAATTTCCATACCTGCTTTAAGAGCTCTGATCTGGAGCATACTCTGCCCTTGTTCTCCTCAAGATACTGAAGGAGCTGGAACTCACGGTTGGTAAGATCGCAGGATTCATCATGCTTGAAAGCCTGCATTACGTCGCCGTCGATGATGAGCTCGCCGTCGCAGTATTCATGTCTCTTTGAAGCGCCCTTCTTGCCGGACTGGGAATACTCACTTCTGCGGATCATCGCTCTGATCCTCTCGATGAGAACGCCCGGGTCGGAACCCTTTGACAGATAACTGTCAGCGCCTGCACTCAGTGCTTCAATCTGATACAGAGGCAGATCTCCCTTTCCCGTAAGGAAGAGAACGGGGGTCTGATAGCCCTCTTTTCTATAGTCAGTGATGAACTGAAGTCCGTTATAATCAGGCATCATCCAGTCAAGGATAATGATGTCCGGCTTCTCTTTTACAGCCATTCTGTAACCGCTCCTGCCGTCAGTCGCGGAGATTACTTCAAATGAAATAGCCCTGAGCATATCAGCCGTTGAGTTAACTACTGTCGGATCGTCATCTACTATAAGGATCTTCGCCATATTCACACCTCAAATTAAGAATTACCCCTATTAATTTATTAATAATTGTACCAATAAAACAGGTCTTGTAAATTGTAATATTACATTTTTATTTCAAAATCCGAGCAATAGAAAAGTCCCTCCACGTTACTCCGTGAAGGGACTTGTAAGATCCGGCAGCAACCTATCTTCCCGGGCCGTTGCCAGCCGAGTATTGTCGGCACCGGCGAGCTTAACTTCTGTGTTCGGGATGGGAACAGGTGTGGCCTCGCGGTAATCACCACCGGAATGGTTGAGAGTCTTATACCCTCA
>JAEEGL014946478.1_pt1 | contig 16330 bp, 15 predicted proteins | sample 9134231 | NCBI WGS metagenome assembly JAEEGL01 (sample SAMN16246548, study PRJNA631951) | gut metagenome | biome: gut microbiome; feature: rumen; material: fiber-attached | host: Bos | place: Iran: Karaj | collected 2018-10
CTTGGCAGCCTCGGCCAGATGGTATGCGTACTCTTTCTGTTGCAGAGAAAGCTCCTCCCATCCGGGAATGGTGTAGCGCATCACCTTAAGGTCAGCAAACTCATCAAGCAGATACTTGAAATCACTCTTTTTCTGTCCGCAGCCGGCTGTTATGGCCAGCACACCAGTCATCATCATAACTTTAAAGATTGTTTTCATCATTTATTTTTTTGTTTGTTCAGTCCTTTTTTGTCTTGACTCCCGCCAGTATCACGCCGCCCAGAATCATGGCCGATCCTATTGCGGCGGTAACGGTCATGCTCTCTCCCAGAATGATAATGGCGGCAATGAGTGTGATAACAGGATTCAAATATACATAATTTGTGGAAGTTACGTTCCCGATTGCTGCCATAACCCTGTTCCAGCCTATAAAACAGAACAATGAGGCCAATACGGACAGGAACAGCAGATTACCCCAGACCTGGATGGCGCTGAATTGTACGTTCAGGATGTTTGAGTTGTCGCTCAAAAGTATTACAGGGATGATGGTAATGAGTCCGTAAAAGAACACTTTCCTTGTGGCAAAGAACGTTCCGTAGCGGATGGTCATCTGGCTCATGAACTGGCTGTAGAGAGCCCAGCACAGGGCAGCCCCGAATGCCAGCAAGTCACCCTTGGGCGATATATGCAGGGTGTATCCGTTAAACACTACCAGAAACATGCCGGCAAGAGCCAGGACAGTGCCGCCTATAAGCGGGAACCCCAACCTTACATTCTCAAGTCCGTCCATCAGGGGCCCCTTGAACAACCGCTTCAGAATCAGAGTCAGGAGCAATGTCAGTAGCGGAGCGATGCAGACTATGAACGCCGCGTTCGATGCCTGGGTGTGTGCCAGAGCCGTGTTCTCGGTAAGGAAATAGAGTGATCCGCCTGTTACACCCAGAAATACCATCATCAACTCCTCTTTAAGAGTGCGGGTGAATAGCACCTTATCCCTGCCGCCTTTGATGAGACATACAGTCCATATTCCGATGTAGGCAACCGTGAATCGGATGGTGAATATCTGGGCTGGAGTTAGTCCGGAGGTGATAAGTATCTTGGTTGAGATGAACGTAACACCCCAGATGGTCACTATAATGAAAGCCAGTATGTGAAATATGAACTTGCCTTGACGTCTCATTCTTTGTTCAGTATTTTTCTGAAAGTTTCCACCACGCTCTCAGTTGAGTATTTCTGCAGGAACACATCACGGCAGTATCTGTTGAACCTTGGCCGCGGATTCTCTGCGAATGACTTGATTGCATCAATGAACTCCCGGGCGGTGTTGCACTTGGCACCCATCCTGTCATAGTCAAGGTCATATCCTTCCAGGGCTTCGGTTGTGGCTATGATATTCTTTCCGTACATAAGGCTCTCACAGGTCTTGACCTTCATGCCGCTGCCTTTGAATATTGGCAGTACCATGATATCGGCCTCCTCATAATAAGGGACCAGGTCGGGCGCGTCACTCACAATCCGGGTTCCATCCGGAACATAATAGTTGTCTTTGATGCGTGACATGCCTTTACCTACTATCTTCATTTCTATATCCACATTCGGGTAGACATTCCTGGAGAACCATTCAATGCCTTCACAGTTGGGCGCAAAGTATGCACCCAGAAACAGACAAAGCGGCTTGCGCGATGTCAGTTGCTCGGGATAAGACTCTTTTGAGTAGGTGTCATTGAAAGTGACGGGGACAATGGCATCGGGCATGCGTCCGTATCGTTCTTTGATGACATCGGCATCACGTGAATTCAGTGAGATGGTGCGGTCTGCATAACGGCAAGTCCAGCGGTCATTGCGGTCTGCGCAACCGGTAATGATGAACCTCCAAGGCTTATGTCCCAGCTTTGCCTTGAAATAGAGAATCTCAACATTGTGGAAGAATCCGATGATTATGCCTTTATAACCGCTTTTCTTGAGCTTTGCGGCTATGATTCCGAAAACGCTTCGGTCTATGAAGACGTAGTCATAATCACGGGCAGTCCTGACAAGTCTGTTGACAATTGCAGGAGTGATGCCGAAAAAGTACCCGAAAGGAAACCAGAAAGCACCTTTCAGATAGTCTGCAACGGTACGCTTGCGGTTCTCATCGTGGATATAGACGGTATCTACATTCTGCTCACCGAGAAGTTTGCACAAAACGCTCCAGTTCTTTTGGGAAACCTGTTCGCCGCCTTCCAGGACCTTGCCCGGTTTCTTGTACCTTATATATAGTAGTCTGCTCATCTGAAAAATAACATATAGAGTTTTCTCATTATCACGTTTAGAGCCCGGTTGAGGGATTCAAACCATCTGCGGGGACGACGATGGTGCCTGTGCCAGAACCGGAGCAGGTCACACCTGATGATCTTGTTTTCGGGATACAGGCGTACCTGGCCGAATCCGTTCCTTTGGCAAGCCTCTGTAAGTTCTTTGTCCAACTCCTCAAAACGGACTGCGTCAAAGTGTTCACGTGGAGTATCCACCAGGTAGCATTTGTACAGGAATCTAATGCGGTTGGCATAGTATTTCCTCAGGAACGTTAGCCTTGTCTCTGACAGGTTGGCCGTATCAGATGACTCAAAGAATGATATGAGCTGCCTTATCATCTTCTCCATTTGCATAAGGCTGCGGGAAAGAACTTTAGGATCCATAGTCTGTCCCTCACGTGCCATGTTGTACTGGTACAGGTCAATATCCAGGAACGTTACCGTCTGAGCCTTGAAGACCGGGTAGCAACACCACTCGGTATCAGTATAAGATATGCCTTCAGTCTGGCGGTAATTCATGTCGCGCAGGAGTTGTGTCCGGTAAGTGAGGCCGTGCATAAGGAAATACTTAATGTAACCCTCCTTGAGGACCTCATCCAGTTGATATGTCTTTCCGTATTCAAACGGTTCCCTGCCGTAATCGTTGTATTTGGTGAGTTCCTTGCCGCCACCCTCATGCAAGATGGTGAAATGTGTTACAGCCATATCGGTATCAAGGGCCTCCAGTGAATCCAGAAAACTAACCAGTGAGTCCTGCCGTACCCAGTCATCAGAGTCAAGAATCCTTATGTATTTACCTTGAGCGACCGGAAGAGCTGCATTGATGGTTGATCCGTAGTTTCCGTTGGGCTTGTCTATTACGGTAACTGAATCAGGAAAACGTTCCTTGTAGCTGTTGGCCACCGCCAGAGATCCATCCTTGCTTCCGTCATTTACCACCATTGCCTCTACTCTCTCCAGGGCACCGTCCGCAAGAATAGAGTCAAGACATCGTGGAAGCAGGGCCTCCATGTTATAGGTAGGGATGATTATTGATAACAGTTTGCTCATAGCTTTATGATTTTTTTGGTATGGTCCTGTTGCCTGTAAGCAAAGCCAAGACTCCCGGTAGATATCGTTTAAGGAACAAATAGATACAATGGCACAACAGATATACAAGTATCGTGTTTATGACCAGCATCGTAAACTGAAAAATACTTTTGTCAGAGACAGGGATATAACTTAAAAACCAATGTATGACATCCGTTATCAGCACTGTGTGTATGAGATAGACAAAAAAGGAACTGTTCACCAGTTTCGTGCCTTTGGTCGGCTTGATGTGCTCTTTTCCTGACAGCGCCGATGAAACTGCGCAAAACAGAGCCGGAACTCCGGCTATGATGAACAATCGGGATGAGATGTCATACACGAATTCATTACAATTGAATGAAACGGAAGCGGCAAATAACAATAATAAGGACAGGATATATGCAGGCAACGCAAATTGTTTGAAACAATCAAGCATATCCCTGCTGTTTATTGAGAACCAGGCTCCCATAGAGAACAGGAAGAAAGATTTTGCCGAGAACCCCGGTATCGGTATCCAAAGATCCATGCAGAACAGAATTCCTGTAATCAGGATAAACAAACGGCCTGTTTTCCTGACAAGAAAGTGGATGAGCGGTGTGAACATGATAACCACCATCAGATCACGAATGAACCAGGTTGGCTCATTCATGGGAGTTCCTGCCCCGACCGCAATACCAAACAGGTTTGTTCTGGCCGGATGGATAACCCCGTATAGACATCTGTCCCAAAAGATCCTTATCCATCCGCGTTCATTCAACAGAGATATAAGGTCAACAGGATTGTTCCCTTTTATTATCTGTCCGGCTTTTCTTGTTATTATGAATCCCAGGAAAGCAATGATATTCCATAGGATATATGGACATAGCAGTGTATTGGCACGTTTGCGTATCTTTCCTTTCCAGACAGTGGTATCCCAGTTCTCCAGATCCTTGAAAAAGAGGTATCCTGAAATCAGGAAGAAAGCAGGTACAGCCAGTGAGAACAGGATTCGGAATATCATAATGACTGATGCATCATATAAACCGCTTGCAAACATTTCTGTCCCGTCAGAGTAATATGGCCGGACATGAAGTCCTACGACCATCAGAGCCAGCAACGGACGCAGAAAGTCAATGGTTCTTGATTCTATTTCAGTCAAGGGGTTGTTCATAAATCCATTTTCAAGACATTTTCTACGATCTGATGCATATCGTAATACTTGTATTCTGCCAGACGACCTCCAAAAATGACATTCTTTCTTTGTGATGCCAGTTCTGAATAACCTGCCATAATGGTATTGTTGCGGTCATTGTTGATGGGATAATAGGGCGCAGCTCCCTTCTCCCACTTGCGGGAATACTCATATGTGATAACCGTATCGGGTTGCTGTCCGAACTCAAAATGCTTATGCTCTATGCAACGGGTATAGGGAACCTCAGCCTCAGTATAGTTGACCACGGCATTTCCCTGGAAATCCTTAACCCCCTCCATCAGTTTATGTTCAAACCGTAGAGAGCGGAAATCAAGTTCTCCCAGCCGATAGTCAAAGAAAGCATCTATCTGACCGGTAAATACGGTCTTTGTGGCCAGACTGTCAAAATACTCACGGTTTTGGAAATAGTCAGTGTCCAGCCTGACTTCAATGCCCTCCAACAGTTTTTGGAAAATCTTTGTGTATCCTCCTATGGGTATTCCCTGATAAATGTCATTGAAGTAGTTGTTGTTGAACTCAAAGCGGAACGGCAGACGGCGGATTACGAAGGCCGGAATCTCGGTGGCTTTCATGCCCCACTGCTTTTCGGAGTAACCCTTGACGAGGGTTTCGTAAATGTCGCGACCCGCTAATTTCAGGGCCTGTTCCTCAAGGTTGCGCGGCTCTTCAATATCTGCGTACTCTGCCCGTTGCTTCTCTATGATTGCCTTGGCCTCATCGGGCGTATTCACTCCCCACAGCTGGTGGAAGGTGTTCATGTTGAAAGGCAGGTTGTAACGCCTTCCCTTATAGCAGGCTATAGGTGAATTGATGAAATCATTGAACGGCACCAGACTGTTCATGAAATCCCAAACCTTCTTGTTGGATGTATGGAATATATGCGGACCATACTTGTGTACGTTTATGCCGTTGATTTGTTCAGTATAGCAACCTCCGCCGATATGACTGTTGCGGTCTATCACAAGACACTTCTTTCCTGCCTTACAGGCCCGATAGGCAAACATACTGCCCCATAGGCCTGCACCTACTATGAGATAGTCATACTGTTTCATCTTTTCTGTTTTAGTTCCTGAAGTATGTCAATATATGATCTGTCAGTTGCGAAAAGAGTTTCGCCATGACCGGACGGAGCTTTGCACGGCTTCATGTAGTCTTTACCGTAGATAGTCGTCAGCACCTCATTGTAATTGCCCGGAACAGGCATCTCCATATCCTCAAACGGAAGAGAGACCGATTCACGGTACCACTCTTTCAGTTTGGTCTCCCTCTCTATCTGCCTGCGGTCATAAGTGGGGCATGCTATGCATTTGCTGTCGGTGGCATTCCATTTGGTAAACTGCGTCTCATAGAAACGGTAGATGTTTCGGGGTCCGAACAGCATACAGGCAAACCTGGCTATGATGAATTTGACGGATGTTACGGGATGCTTAAGGCTGAACTGTTTGTAGTATGAGGTAAGGAGGCATTTCTGGGCCCACTTGGCCCTGAATAGGGAACGTTTCCATTTACGGCCCTTTTCATCGGGAATATTGTCATAGACAAAAATATCAACGAATATACCCTGATGGAAAGGTTGGTTGATGTCATCCTTGAGGATGGCGGCCGTTCCGTCATATCTTACCTGAGCATGTCCGCGGTAATATTGTTTTTCTGTATGGAATGACTGCAGGAAATAGGGATGCCTGAATTCACTGTCAGCCAGCAGTATGAGTTTCTCATAATCATCGCGCATCATCATAAGGTCTATGTCATCATCCCATGGAATGAACCCTTTTTCCCTGACGGCACCCAGAAGTGTGCCCCAATCGGCCCATACCCTGAGTCCATGACGTTTACAGACGTCAAGTATATGTCGGGTAATATCCAACTGAATTGACCACACCCGTTTCATTTGGGCTGTAATGAGATATCCGTTTCTTGTTTCTTCCAGGTCGTTCATTTGTCAGTCTTAGTGTCGGGTTTGAGTACGGATTCCCATTTGGAGTAGATTGATTCTCCCGAGAACCGGTCATCCGGCCCGATGCAGTTGCGAGCCATCCTGTTGAGCCCGTCTGTATCGGACATCAGACAGGAGAGCCGTCTGGCAAACAGTTTCCTGTCAAATCCAGGAACAATCAATCCGTTATATCCGTCTTCGATTATGTCATGTACTGATGACGATGATTCAAAGACCACGGGAACACATCCCATCTGCTGAGCTTCAATCATCACCATTCCGAATCCTTCAAAAGCCGATGTCATCAGGAGTATGCTGCTTTGTGAATAATACGAAAGCGGGTCCTGGCGACCTTCGAACCGGCAGCGTTCAAGCCCCAGCCGTTTGGCCTTGCGGCGGTAGTATTCCATATCCTGTCCGTCACCCACCAGCACCAGATTCCAGTCTTTGGCTGTTTTGTCTGCCGATACCATATTCCAGATTTCAAGAACTGCCGATATGCGTTTGGCATGCTCTGTCATGTTGGAAACCACAAGCAGCGTCTTCTGTTTGGACTGCAGTTTCTCTACTGGAAGTCTGTGATTGAATGTGACGCAGTTTCCGATGGCAGTTACCTGAGATTCCCTGCAATCCACATATTTGCGGTAAAGAGGTATGAATGACTCCGAAAGCAGTACGGTCATATCCACATTGTCCGTTACTGCCTGACTGCGCCTGGCAATCCTTTTTACGGCAAGTTGCGGGAACAGCATCGCCGTAAGGCACCAGAGCGATTGTGATATACGCCGGCTGACAGTCAGTCCGGAGTGGAACAAAAGGTACTTGAGATAGCCGCTGTCATAGCCCGCAGCCTCTGCAAAGGGGACGCTGTGATGGCAGTATATGATTCTGGTACCGTATTGTTCTCTGACAGATTTGAGTATGGGCAATAGATAGAGGTTTGACTTGCTCATCTGGACTTGCACGATAAACACATCATTCCGGGCGGCTAATGTTGACAAAGCCTCTTTTTCCTGATTCCTGACAAGTCCGGTTACTGTTCCGAAAGAGCCTCCGGATGGACCATCTACATCATTATAGTAGGCCAGATTGCAGACATGTCCTTTTTCTGTGAACAGCTTGCTCAGATTGCCGGTCACGCGCGCTATGCCGCCGCTGGCATTCTCCGTTACTTTGAATGTGCAGACAAACAGGATATTCATACCGACAGTTCTTTTGATGTGACAAGAGACAATCTGACAAACAGTCTGTTCAGCCATACAGGACAGTACTGGTTTGATGAGACTATCTGAGCCATCTCATTCAATGCATTCAGGCGGAACGCATAGCAGAGAAGCAAATAAACAGAGGGGCAGAGAATAAGGCTGAGGCCCAGCACAAGCCAGTCATTAGTCAGCAGGTAATCCAATCCAAGACCGACAGACATTATGATAAGGGAGAAAAACAGATATGGGAATATGTCCCTGAGCTGTTTTAGCAGACCGTAGTCCAGTATCTTCCGGGTGTTCCTTGTGTTGAGAATCAACGCAATGACTGCATAAATGGCCTGACCTATGCAGACTGCTATTACACTGTACCTTATGGTGATGCAGAGTATTGCTATTGCTATGGATTTCTTGATGATCTCCAGCTTTAGCACTACGTTTGATCTTCCTTTTACATACAGGAGATTCAGGTTTACAAGTGTAATACCGTCACACAGATATGCAAAAATCAGGATCTGTATGAAAGGAACACATCCAATCCATTTTTCGGTGATAAGCGAAACGATCAGCGGTCTGGCAACGCCGCACACTCCAAGTGCTACCGGAAAGACAATGAATGCTACCATTCCGATGAATTTCCGGTATGCCCCTATCAGTTTCTCATCGTCGTTCTGGACTCTGCTCAGAACCGGGAAAGAGACTCTTGTCATGACCGATGCCAGATGAGTGCTGACCATCTGTCCGAATAGTCCGGCCTTCGTGTACAGCCCCAACTCCTCCTTAGTGTATTTCTTACCTATCGCCAGGTTGTACAGATAGACATACACGGTGCTGATTATCTGGGCGACCAACAGTTTGGAACCGTAGTTGAACAGGGACCTGAAAGATTCTTTGGAGAATACGGCATCGGGTTTCCATCTGACAAAGATGAAACTCAGGATTGCAGTCATTGCGGCGGCTACGTTAGTCTGAACCACGATGGACCAGACCCCGCAATCATTCAATGCGCAGGCTATACCAGCCACACCAGATGTGAAGGCCGAAATGAGCGAAATCTTGAGTTGAGTCTTGAAATTGAGTTCAACAGTCAGCTTGACCTTGTTTACGGCAGCAAGGGATAAAAGGATAAGATTGATGCCGTAAACCCTTATGATGGGAACCAGTATCTCATGTTTGTAGAAAGAGGCTATCAGAGGAGCAAACACAAACAAGAGAGCATAGGACAGTAATCCTATGCAGATATTGATCCAGAATACGGTCGAAAAGTCAGTCTCGGTACGTTTCTCTTTCTGGATGAGAGCATTGGCAAAGCCACCGTCTATGAAAACCTGTCCCAGAGCCATGAAGATGAGAATCATCCCTATCAGTCCGTATTCACCCGGAGTAAGAATCCTGGCCATGAAAAGGGTGACTATGAAAGATACACCTTGCGTGGAGTATTTCTCAAGGAAACTCCACCAAACGCCCTTGGCAGTCTGTGTCTTTAAACTTTCAGCCATCTATTCAAACAGTTTGCACAATTCTTTGTATATGTTTGAGGCAACCGATTCACCTTCTTTAGGTTTCAATTGCCCATTGATGAATTCTGTTCTCCTTTCAGCCATAGGATCTGTTCCGTCTATGACATTGTCAATAAAGGATTCTATATCAGAGAGGGAACACCCGTGATAGTGAACCCTGAAACAAGCATCAGCAAAGTCATTGAATACTTCAATCTTCTCTTTGCGTGTCAGATACATGACAGGTTTGTTTACATACAGGTATTCGGCCGTAAATGAACTGCAGTCATGGATCAGGGCATCGGATGTCATGAACAGGTCTACGTAATTGCCTTCGGCCAGATTGCCGTTGGAAAGGGATTTCCAGGCTTCATAATACTTGTCTGTCCTTTCAATGCCCCATGACTCAACCTTATACAGTTTCTCCTTTAGCATGGGATGGGGCTTGAATACGAACTGGGCCCTCTCCTTATATCTGTTGGCGGTCTCAAGCATGTCATCGGCAATCTCCAGGAAATTTGAGTAATCCAGGATGTCATCCGGTAGAATGGAGTGATGAGGAGCCCAGATTATCCTTTTCAGCTGAGGATTGTTTATTGGCCAAATTACTGATTCAGGAGTGTGGCCGTCAAAGAAATAATCGGCCAGCGGGTTGCCCGAAACCACCACATTCCTGCCTCCATTGAAATTGTAACGTGCCTTGAGTTCCCTGTGCAATTCTGTCGGGACAAAGATTTTCCAGCATATGTTCTGGTACAATGTGTTGTAGAAATGTCTCTCATCTTCCATCTCGAAACAGTATGGAATATAAGACAGGAGCACATTGCGGGGGATGTCTTTCAGCCGGTTCCTGTATGGCTGCGGGTAGAACAGGATGTCAGGCCTGAACCTGGATACGGGATAGAGCCTGTTTTTCTTAAAGTCAAATCCGCTCTCAATCCTTATTCCCATGGAGCCGAAATGGTCAAACAGCTGTTGCTCAAGCGCGTTCTTAAGTCCGATAGTGTCTGACGGGTATATGTAAGAGACGATGAAAGGATCAAACCTGTCATCGTTTTTGAGAAGCATCAATAAACTGTCACTCTTCCACATGGAGAGATTATTGACATAGAACATAATCCTGACAGGCCTGCGGGAGGAAATGTCCGGTAGTATTCTGCTTAGATGACGGTTGTAAAGGAGAATGCTGAGTTTTAACCTCAACCTCTCCTTCAACTTGTAGCATGCAGAAAGAACAGACCTGATACGCATAGTCGGGTTATGACAGGATTTGATTATACAATTTCCATGCTGTAGCTTCGTCAATCAGAACAGGATTGTTCTTCATGCGGACGGGGTTTACGGATTTACTCAATACATCCAGTTCCCGGTCGCGGTTAATGGCTACGGGACAAGACAGTTCCAGTTCTTTCATCATCTCACGGAAACCGGAAATGGCTTTTTCGGCAGAATCATAACCCAATGCCCGGGAAATAAGACTGAACACCTCCATTTCGGGCCGGACTTCCAGCATGTACTCCCATATTGCAGGCAGGCATACGGCAACAGCATGTCCGTGAGGGAGATTGTAGAGTGACGTTATCTTATAGCTCATGGCATGTGCCGCCGTAGTAGCCGATATGTTTATGGCTCTACCGGCAAAATTTGCGGCTAACATAACCTGTGAGGCAGAATACGGATCGTTGTCAAAGATGTATGAGCGCCAGTATCGGGTTATCAGCAGAAGAGCCGTCTTTGAGTATTCCCGGCTTTGATCGGTGGCATTTACGGACCACCAGCTCTCTATGCCTTGACAGAGCGCATCCATCATAGTGCATTTTTTCTGATATAGCGGCAGTGTAGCCAGGACTTTGGGCTCCAACAGGGCGAAGTCGGGAAGGACACCGTCATTGGTTACGGTCTGCTTTGAACCCTGATAATACATTACGGCATTATGTGTTGATTCGCTTCCGGTTCCTGCTGTAGTAGGAATGGCGATGAAAGGAATTCGAGCCCCGTCCATGTCGAGACGCTTTGACACCAGCGGGGGAATGAGTCCTTCACGTCCCTCCTTGGCCAGCACAGCCAGCTTTATGCATTTGGCCACGTCAATAGAGCTTCCTCCACCCACAGCCAGAATGGCGTCACAATTTTCTTTAAGGAACAGGTCTATGCCCTTGCAGACATCTTCGTACAGGGGATTGGGAGTAAAATCGGAGAAAGTGACCTTGGATACGGTTATCTCCTCGATCCTCTCCTTTATGTTAAGGAACGGGTATGACGAATCAATGACCATGAAGAGCTTGCGGCATCCGGTGGTCTTGAGCAAATCCTGCAGCTTGTCTATTCCTTCTATAATCTTTTGCATACGGTCACTTCTTTAGGAACTGCATCAGCGCATCCCTGTTCTCTATGGGTGTTGTGGTGGGGCGTCCCAGATCCTTGCGGTTACCCTTTCTTACCTTAACTTCAATCAGCACGGGCCCCTGTGAGATTTCAGAGTTGAGATTTGAGAGTTGGGAATTAAGATCCTGTCTGGTGCTTACACTGAATGCTGCGGAATATCCCAAGGCTTTGGCTACTGCCGGCAGGTCTATCTTAAGACCTACTGTGGGCTGCCCGCCTACCGAGTCATGGGCTCCGTTGTTGAACACCACATGAATGTAGTTGGCAGGTCTCTTGCTGGCAGTTATTGCCATCGATCCCATGTGCATTATCGTGGCACCGTCACCGTCAAAGCACCATACACGGCGTTCAGGTTGGGCCAGGGCAATGCCCAATGCTATCTGAGATGCATGTCCCATGCTGCCTACAGTCAGGAAATCACGTTCGTGGCCCTGATTCATGGCAGTGCGGTATTCAAACAGTTCACGGCTTATCATGCCGGTTGTGGATACTATGCAGTCCTTATCTCCAAGAGCTGCGGCCACAGCCTGGATTGCCTCCTCACGACTCATCTTCAAGTCGTTTTCCTGAACGTTCAGAAGTTTGTACTCATCAAATGTATCCTTTTCTATCACAAGAGCAAAGACCTCCTTGTTCCGGAGTGCTGCTGCAGCCTTTCCGATCTGTGCAGCGGCCTTGTCTTCTTCCTTGCTCAGGACCTCATAGTTGACCCCCATTACATTCAGAAGACCGGTTGTAACCTTTCCCTGCTTTACGTGCTGGGGCTCGTCATGGACACCGGGGCGTCCGCGCCATCCTATAAGCAACAGCACCGGAATGTTATAGACTTCACGGTCGGTAAGTGATGCCAGCGGGTTGATGATGTTGCCTTCGCCGCTGTTCTGCATGTATACGCAGGCAGGCTGTCCTGTTGCCAGATAGTGACCTGCGGCAAATCCTACGGCAGCACCTTCATTTGCAGCTATTATGTTATGACTGGCATCAAAGTGATCTGTTATGTAGGCGCATATGTTCTTGAGCAGGCTGTCCGGCACACCGGCAAAACAGTCAATCCCTTTCTGTCTGAGGGCCTCAATAAAGAATTCAGGTCTTATCATATCGGTTTATTCTTCGGGAATAAGTGTTATTATCTCCTTTATGGACATGCACTTGTCATCGCACTCCTTGGCGCGGTGGTTTTCCAGTATGGTGCGTGCCGCATCCTGCATGGCGGGGAATCCTGTGCGGGTCAGCTGATTGGCATAGATGACCACATTGACTCCACGGCGCTTGAATTCATCCTCTGTCACGGTGTTGAATGATGTAGGTACCACCACAATCGGGGTTACCTTGTTCTCCTTACGGAACTTCTCCACAAACTCAAATATCTCGGCGGGATCCTTTTTGCGCGAGTGTATCATTATGGCGTCTGCTCCTGCGGCGGTAAATGCGAACGCACGTTTCAGTGCATCGTCCATGCCCCGCTCCAGGATCAGGCTCTCTATGCGTGCGCATATCATGAACTCCTTGGTCTTCTGGGCACGCTTTCCTGCTTTGATCTTCTCGCAGAAGTTCTCAATTGAATCCTGGGTCTGCTTTACCTCGGTACCGAACAGGGAGTTTTTCTTGAGTCCTGTCTTGTCCTCGATTATCACCATGCTTACACCCATGCGTTCAAGTGAACGGACGGTATAGACAAAATGTTCAGTCAGTCCGCCGGTGTCACCGTCAAATATGATGGGTTTTGTGGTAACCTCCATTATGTCATCTATGGTGCGAAAACGGCTGGTCATATCCACCAGCTCGATATCAGGCTTGCCCTTGGCTGTAGAGTCACAAAGGGAACTTATCCACATGGCGTCAAACTGGTAGGTCTTACCGTCCTGCAGCACGGTGGTCTTCTCGACTATAAGGCCGGTTATGCCGCTGTGGGCTTCCATGGCAGTTACCAGTCCTTTCATGCCGATGAGCTTGCGAAGCCTCCCTCTGCGCATGTCGGGCATAGCCAGTTCGGCGCGCAGGGCAGAGTCCAGCTGTCTGTATTTGGGGTCCGATGAGTAAGGGTATTCAACCAGTTTTCCGCCGTACTCCCCAAGGACTCTTATTACCTCCTCACGGATGGGTTTCTGGAACCCCTCAATCCAATCATCTCCGTGAACCACATAGTCCGGTTTGAGCATCCTCAGGTTGTCAGCATAGCTCAGGGACTTCTGTTCAACAACTTTTTCCACTCCTGCTATGTTCTCAAACAGTGATTTACGTTCATCGAAAGGCAGCAGAGGATAACGTTTGTAACTGGCTACGGCTTCATCGGACAGGACTCCGATGGTAAGCCTTCCCAGACGGCATGCCTTGTTGATGATGGCAATATGTCCGCTGTGAATGTAATCGGTAGAGCAGCACATATAGACCGTGCGTTCATTGACCTCCTTAACGCGAGCGCTTACCGTCTCCAGGTCCTGCGGGGTGTCAATCTCGGCGCAGAGCATATCCCTGACATCTACAGGATAGATGCGGCAACGGTCCGAAACCTGGTTGAACGCATTCTCTGCATAGCATTTGCGGTCATCGTTCTCACAGAAACGCTCTATGGCATCAAGCCATACCAGCCAGTCCTCTTTAAGCAGTTTGTAGAGGGGTTGGGCTGCCATTGCATTATCAAAGAACTCAATGCCCACTTTCTCTATCCGGCCGTCTCTGATTACAGCCTTGAAATCCTTATCCGGCAACGGAAGCGTACTGCTAACGGCCATACAACTGACTTTACTGTCCAGAATGGCCTCAAGGACAAGCGGTTCAAAGACCAGGTCTCCGTGCATCAGTATCACGTCATCATCCTTGAGATAATCTCTTGCGCAGTAGATGCTGTAGATGTAGTTGGTCTTGTCGTATATCGGGTTGTTGACGAAAGTGAACTGTATGGGCAGATGCAGTCCTTTACAATAATCCTCAAGTATGGAGTTGTAATAACCTGTGGTCATTATAACCTTATTCACTCCGAATGCCACCAGTTTCTTGAGCTGACGGCTCAGAATGGTGTTGTCCGAAGAGATCTCAGTCATACACTTGGGATGGGTGTCGGTTATGGAACCCATCCTGTGGCCTAAACCTGAATTCAGTATAATAGCTTTCATAAGGTCAGTTTTTCTGTTTTGTTTTCTGTATTTTCAGTCCTTCCAATAAAACGTTATGTAATCCTGTTGCGGTTTCTGTTGATCTTTAGGCGGCGGAGTCATATAGTCGCCGTATTCCATTTTCAGTAATTCGTCATAACCGTCAATTACGTAGAACCTTGAGTCCTCAAAATCCGTAAGATGATACCCTTCCATAACCTGAGCGTCAAAATACTCCTCTTTGGCCGGATATGCCAATTGGGCCAGGTGGCGGGTAGAACCGTATGGAGTCATTCCGATGATGTGTTCCATCGCCTCAAGATGATATCCCGGTTTATGTTTGAACAGAGCGAACAGCCTCTTTTTCAGTGTGTTGATATTGTACTTTAATGGCTTGTCGCCATTTAACGGTCTGTATGGCCTGCGTGCCATTGCGGACTTGTCATGATGGAGGCTTGCCTTGAGGTACAGATCGTGTAAAGCATCCCTGTCATCGGGAGCGGCATCAACCGGAAAGATGTCTATCCAGACTCCCAGGTCACCCTGTTCCCTTATCCAGGGTTCCATGGTCTTAACACAGGTGGACCCGGTGTCGCAGACTCTGGCGAACGGGATAAAGCAGTCTTTGCGGTTCTGTCTGGAAACCACCTGATACCCTTTGGCCCTGAATGTACTGCAGAACCTGTCATAGTCCGGCCTTGGCATCATGATATCCAGGTCATCATCCCATGGAATAAACCCCTTATGGCGTACGGCTCCTATCAGAGTACCGTATGCCAATGAGTACCTGATGCCGTTCTCGACGCAGAAACCATGCACCGTCTTCAATATCCGGAGTGATACCTCCTGAATGTCCTTAAGAGTCATCTCTTTCATAGGATTCCGGTTTTAACGGTTGTTACAATGCTTCATCATCAGGTCTATGAACGTCAGGCTTGGTCTTAAGCTTTCCGTGCTTCTGTGATTTCTCCCAGGCGGCCTTGCGCTTGAGATAATCATCATAATGATTCTCCAGATAATTGTCAGCCATAATTACAAGTCCTTTACGATATGCGGAGCTATCTGGGCAAGCGGCTCCATTACAAATCTCCTCTGATACATCCTTGGATGGGGTATAGTCAGTCTGGGGGTATTCATAGTCAGGTCATCATACAGGAGAATGTCGATGTCAATGATCCTGTCATGGTAACCGTCAGTTCCGGTCTTTGACGTCCGCCCCATGTTCTTCTCAATCCTTTGGGTCCTGTCAAGTACTTCAAGCGGTTTGAGGTCTGTCTGCACCAGGACAGTCATGTTCAGAAAACTGTTCGGGCTGTCAAACCCCCACGGCTCTGTCTCAATCACGCCTGACCTGGCCTTTATGATACCTACCTCACGGGCAATCAGGTCCAGGGCGGTATCCAGATTGGAGCGCCTGTCACCCAGATTAGTTCCCAGAGAAAGGTACAGTTGTGCCATTGGCGTAAATCAGTCGGTTATAAGCATTGCGTCGCCATAGCAGCCAAACCGGTAACCCTCTTTGACAGCCAGGTTGTATGCCGCCATTATCTTTTCATAGCCGCCGTAGGCACAGGTAAGCATCAGCTGGATTGACTCTGGCAGTTGCAGATTGCTGACCATGCTGTCCGCCACACTGAAATCATAAGGCGGGAATATGAATTTGTTGGTCCAACCCTCAAA
>JAEEGL016649797.1_pt1 | contig 16330 bp, 20 predicted proteins | sample 9134231 | NCBI WGS metagenome assembly JAEEGL01 (sample SAMN16246548, study PRJNA631951) | gut metagenome | biome: gut microbiome; feature: rumen; material: fiber-attached | host: Bos | place: Iran: Karaj | collected 2018-10
CAAAGAACAAGCAATGGAAATGGCGCAGTTCAAGGCAGAAATCGAAGACGCAACTCCCATCGTCAATGTGTACGAGTTTGAAGAATCCGCTTTGCAGCAACTCCGCTTCAAACGTTTCGAAGACTATACCGAAGAATGGGCACACTTCGTCTATGACCACCGAACTGAGCCAAACGGACAAACTTTGCACGACTACGATATTATATATGGTCCAATAGCAAACGACCGTATCGGAGCGCAGATAACCCGCTTCAAACAGGGCTACATTACTTTCGATGAGTTCCTTCATCGCATCCAATACATCAAAGGCATAACCTTCCAATATGCCTTCTGCACACAAAGGGCAATAGAGAAACTTATAAAGAAGTAAAGCCAAGATGAACGTTTCTCAGACAGAATTCCAAAACATGAAAGAGGAGATAGTGAAAGATCTCATCTCTCGTCTCATGGAAGAGCAAGGACTTACAATGCAAGAAGCCTTTGAAAGGGTCTATGCCTCACGTCTGTTCGAGAAACTCAGCAATCCTAAGACAGGTCTGTACTTCCAGTCTTCAGGTTTTGCCTATAGTTACCTTAAAGAGGAAAACAATCAAACTTATTAACCAAATAAAAACTTAAACACGATGAAATCTTCATTCGAAGAACTTAAAGCCTTGCTTGCAAGGGGACGCGAAATAAAAGAACGCCGTACGCGGGAAGCCCGGCAGAAATGGGAAGCCCGGCAGCGGCAAAAGGAATCCGCTGCGAAATCCGGTTATTACGACCTTGAGTGGGTTTAAGGCATGAAAGAGCTGAGTATAGACCAAATCAATTGTCATGCACCCTATGACGTGTGCTGTGACAGAGATGGGGCAATACTGTTTCGCACGGACTATGGTGTGGAGTATTCTGTGACTTTCGACGATGATGCGAATCCTTATTTTACGGCCTATTGGTTCAACCTGTCGAACATGAATGCGCGGACATCCCCTGGCGACCCGAAGGTGGCGCAGACCGTCATTTGCATCATAGAAGAGTTTTTCCGACAGAATCCGGACATTCTTCTCTATATGTGCAGCACGGCAGGAGGTCAGCAGGCGCAACGCGCCAGGCTTTTCCTTCGCTGGTTCAACGGCGCGGAACAGAAGAAGCTCTATGTCTCGCGGTCGATGGAGGTACGCGGAGAAGAGGGAACGACAGAATATTTGGCGATGATAGTGCAACGTTCCAATCCCCAGCTTGACAAGATACTATCACTCTTCGACGAGGAAATAGCGATGTTCAACGATAACAAACCGCAGGAATAAAATAATTAACCAAATAAATAAATTAAAACTTAAACACAATGAAACACAAATTACTTTGGCAAACTTCGGCTGCGGGGCGGAAGATTGCAGAAGTGATGAGCGGCAAGGAAGGTTTAGTGGCTTTTGTGAGGACATGAGGACGGATATACGCAAACAAGCAAATATATCTGTCCTTTTTCTTTGAAGTGAACGCGGAAAAGCGTACTTTTGTGCACAAATAAAGTCTTGAGTCGAAATATCAGGCCATAGTATTTAGGTTATGACAACATTTGCACTTAACAATCTTTGGGGCTATTTGCAAGGCTTGGCTCTCACTGCGCATGACCGCGAATGGCTGGTCGGGAAGTTACAGGAGCCGAATTATTGTGTTGACCCGTACGAAATAAGTCCTTCCGGCGATATGTTTTTCGCAGACAGTCGCAATGTGAAAGCAGTAGAGGATGACATTGCAGCCGCACACCAGCCAGATGCCAAGGTCACTCGATTGGAAACGAAGGAAGAAGTAATGCAAATGATAAATGCCCTGTAAGTATGATTTATGCAGTCCTGCTCACAGAAGCGGCCAAGGCAGAAATGGCGACCATTAAGCATAGCGGTGACAAGGCAACAATCCGCAAAATAGCTAAAATGTTGGTAGAGCTTCAGGAGCATCCACGCACAGGAACAGGTCAAGTTGAGCATCTGAAGCATTTCGTCTATCCGGAAACATGGTCGCGTCGTATTAACAAACACTATCGAATGATATACGAAATCCACGATGCAGAGATTTACGTTAACGTCGTGTCCTTGCGTTCGCATTATGGAGATAAATAGGCTGATTAACTCAATTATCTTACGAACTCAAATATTCAATTAACAACAATCAATAAACTTTTAAATTCTTACAACAATGAAACACAAACTATTTTGGCAAAGCTTTTGCTGCGAGGCGGGGAAGGGCGAGAAAGTGAGAGTGCGGCAGGAAAGTTTAGTGTTTTTTGTGAGGGCATAAGGACAGATACACGACATTAAGTAAATATATCTGTCCTTTTTCTTTGAAGTAAATGCAAAAAAACGTACTTTTGTGTGCGAAAAAATGGATTGTGTATGGATAAGCACAAGCAAAAGATAATGCAGGCAATTGCCAGTCGGGCGCACGAAGTGACACCGCCAGGATCCACTGTGCTGCTCTTTGGCTCGCAGGCCAGAGGGGATGCCCGCCCAGACTCTGACTGGGATGTGCTTGTCCTGCTCGACAAGGACAAGATAACTTTCCAAGATGAGGACGAGATAGCTTATCCTATCCATACACTTGGATGGGATTACAACGAAATGATAAACCCCATTCTCTACACCGTTAAAGAATGGAAAGACAATCGTATAGCCGTGTTCCGACATAACGTATTAGAAGACGCAATACCACTATGAGCCTCACCGCAGAAGAACGACATGATGTTGTTGTATATCGCTTGGAAAAGGCGAAGAAGACAATTGACGAAGCCAAATCTAATATCGCTTTTAAGTATTGGGGGTTGGTTGCCAACAGACTCTATTATGCTGCATACTATGCTATCTCAGCATTGCTTGTTGCAAATGGATACCTTGCCAAGTCGCACGATGGAACCATTAGCCTTTTTGGTCAGCATTTCGTTAGCGAAGGCATTGTTCCCCAAGAAATGGGGAAACTTGTTCGCAAGTTATACAAATGTCGCCTCACGGGTGACTATAGTGATAATTTCGACCTTACAGAAGAAGATGTCTTGCCACTTGTGGAGCCGACAGAGCAACTCATCTCCATGGTCTCAGACCTTGCCAAGCAGGCGTTACCATCAAAAGACAAATAAATCCAACAAAATATTCAATCAACAACAATCAATAAACTAATAAACTTTTAAATTCTTACAACAATGAAACACAAACTACTAACAAAACTATGGCTGCGAGTTGGGATCGTCGTAGCCATAATTACAACAGCCTTATCTGGAACAATGAAGGCACAAAGTTACGATTTACTATTTACCATAAAATCTGCTGATGTGGTAACAAATAGTAGTTATACTGCTTATAACACTACCGTGAGCGAACGGGATTTTGTTATAACGTTTGGTGGTAATAATAAATCTGTAGGAACGAATAGTGGTAACAGATCCAGTTGCAAGTTGTCTAGCTATTCAAAATATGCAGTATCTCCTGTTACGACATCAAGTGTTGCCTCCGCTTTTGCTTGTAAAACATCCATCTCAGATGTTTCAAAGATTTCATATACATTTAATGGAGGTAGTAACCAGACGAATACAAAAGTTTACCTATTATATTCTTCTGATAACACTACGTTTTCTCAAGTTTCATTGACTTCTGGAACTCAGGGTGCTACAATCTCTTCTGGAACAGCTTATGTGTTTTCTCCTTTAACTGGATATTTTGCATTGCTGTTTGAAGCAACAAATAGTAGTGGGAACTGGCGAATAGACGATGTAAATGTTTCTTTTTATAAACAATCGGTTGTTCCTATTACTTCTATCGCTTTCAGTGAACCTAAGACTGCCTCTGTGGGTGTCGGCGGAACTGTAACGCTTACTCCAACGGTGTCACCTGTAGGTCACACCGAAACAGTAGATTGGGTATCAGATGCTACAGACGTTGCTACCGTTAGCAGTGCTGGCGAGGTGACAGGTGTCGCTGCAGGTACGGCTCACATTACTGCCAAGGCTCATGATAATCCAAGTACTATCTATGATGTATGTACGGTAACGGTTACAGCAGCTGTTGGTGTTACAGGTGTTTCGCTTAACAAAACCTCAACAACACTCTCGTTAGGAGGAACAGAAACACTTGAAGCTACCATTGCTCCTAATGATGCAACAAACACGAATTTAGAGTGGACATCAAGCGATGATACAAAAGTTAGTGTTGAAAATGGTGTAATTACCGCCCTCGCTTTGACCAACGGTACGCCTGTAAATATAACTGTCACTACAGCAGACGGAGGTTTCACTGCTTCCTGCGCTGTCACAGTTAACCCTGTACCTGTATCTATTGTTAGCCTCGACAGGACCTCTGCAAGACTTGTAATAGGTAATACATTAACACTCGAAGCAACGGTTTCTCCAGACAATGCAACTGATAAATCCGTTACTTGGGAATCCGATGACGAGGACGTAGCCACCGTAGAAGATGGAGTAGTAACAGCTATTGACGAAGGGACAGCTACTATTACTGTTAAATCTAATGCAGACAACACAAAGACTGCGACTTGCACTATTACGGTAACAGATGGTTCTATTGATTTAAGGACTTCTGGAACAATATCATTTGGTCCATTCACGGGTACAGAGCTTGGTACTGGTGGATATAAAGATAAAGATTGTGAACTGACTGGTTCGGATGCAAATACATACACATGGCATGAAAAGGATGGTTATTATAATAATAGTGGCTGGCAGATAAGGGCAAGTTCGGGCCTTGTTACATCTCCAGTTATCAAGAGTAATAATGGTTTTACCATAAGTGTGACTAAGAAGACTAACGATGTTGTCATCTCTGATGGTACCAGCTCTGGTAAGAATTCTTTGACAACAACAAAAACAAACACAACAATCACTATTAAGGGTGACGGTGCTTATGCTGTTTTCACAGGCATAACCTTTACTGCTCTTAAAGATCCCATTGCTACAGACGTATCAATTACAGATCCAGGAACATTGGCAAAGGATGCTACTGGCATATTCGAAGCAACTTCTACGGATGTGGCCGCTTGCACGAAAGCATGGTCCTCAAACAACAGTAGCGTAATAACAATTACCGATGCTGCAACTGGCGCATATACTGCAACTGGTCGTGGTACCGCAAAGATTACACTGACTATCACTCCTGAAGATACAGAAAACTATTGCACTGTAACCGCAGAACGCACTGTCACCGTTACAGCTCCTGTTGAGATTACGGCAAGCGACGTTAATGTGACTTATGGCGACGCTCCTGCTGCAATCGGCGCAACAACCTCTGCCGAATATGCCGGGACATTGACATACGAAAGTGGCAACACCTCTATAGCAACCGTTGATGCAAGCGGCAAGGTCACCGCTGTTGCTAAAGGTACAACAACCATTACGATTTCTGCTCCAGCCGATGCAGAGCACCTCTATACCGCAGGGGCCGACAAAGTTATCGCTGTAACCGTAGGTGCTCCGACTGGAGGAACAACAGCACCTGAAGAGGAAGAAAACTACTTGTATTCTGAAACAATTTCAGGTAATGGAACTGCATTCCCAACAGGCTGGAGTGGCGATGGAGAAGTATGGTATATAGATAATTCATATGGAGCTTGTTCTGGTTCAAGCACATCTGTAAACGGAACCTCAGGTGAGACATATGACCTTGTTACATGTGATTACGAATTAAGCGGCTACACTGGTTGGGTCTTAGATTTTGACCATACAGGCAAAACCTTCTCTGACCCTTCAAGCGCATGCAATGTTTATGTCCAAGAAGGAACGAAGGAACCTGTTAAATTAGATATTGAGTACTTTGCTGGTAACAGCTTCACATGGAAAGAGGTAAGAGATATTGATCTTAGCGCATTTGAAGGAAAAACAGTACACTTTATTTTCCGCTATACTCCGTCAGATAATAATGCTGGAAAATGGCAAATAAAGAATTTTGGAATTTATGGACAATACAAAACCATTTCCGCCACACTCAATGCCTTCGGCTATGCAACCTTCTGCTCGCAGTATCCTCTTGACTTTACGGATGTGACAGATTTCAGTGCTTGGCAGATTACGAATATTGATGGTAGCAACAACATCACATTCGAGAGAGTGACTGGCAGCGTCCAGGGTGGCACAGGTCTGTTCCTGGTAGGCGAAAATGGCAAGACGGTCACAATACCTTCTGCAAACAGTACCAACGAGTTACTCGGCAACAAGCTTGTCGGCACATTGGCACCCGAATACTTCGAAGCTGGTCAGATTTATGGCCTTGCCGGTAAAACATTCAAGAAGAACAATGCTGGCGCTATCCGTGCGAACAAGGCTTATATTCCTGCTGGACTGATAACAGAAAGTGCCGTTGCAAAGGCATTCACCCTCATCTTCGAGGACGACGCAACAGGCATCCGCACCGTTGAGACCATCAGCGCAGAAGGGGCTGAACAGATATTCAACCTTGCCGGTCAGCGCATCCAGAAGATGCAGAAGGGCATCAATGTTGTGAATGGAAAGAAAGTAATGAAATAAAGAATTAACGCAGAGCACTCAGAGAAGACAGAGGTCACAGAGACCGATGCTTCAAGTGAGTTGTTAAACAGAATAATGTACCAAGAAAGAAACAACAAGCATCTCTGTGTCCTCTGTTTACTCTGTGTTCTTTGTGAAAAATGAATAAAATGAATGTTATTATGAAAAAGACATATGTTTCCCCGTCAATGCTGACCGTGCAGCTCAGCGCAATGCGAATGATGGCAGAGTCAATAAATTCTGCCCCTACGCCAACTGTTGACACTTCCAGTTCCGCAGATCCGGGTTCATTTGGCACTAAGGGCATCTCCGACGTGAACGTCTGGGACAATGAATGGTAGCAGACCCTCTTCACCCCCTGCCCCCTCCTCTCCCGTCAGGGAGAAGAAGGGGGAAAGGAAGGGGAGGAATAGAGGTAAAAAAGTTCAAGAGTTAAAAGGTTAAGAATGGGAAAAGCAGTAAGAGCAGAGAAATGGCTCGCTCTTGTGACCGAGGACTTTCTGATGCACGCATGGATACTCGAAAGAATAAAGGAAAAGTCATCGACCCGGTGAACTTTACGCCAATCACCATACAGGGCATTCTTCCAAAGGATTTTGCTCTGGAGCTGGTGCGTCGTTATAAGGAAGTCATTGCGCCGCGTTTCGATCCGGCGATGAAAGTCATGATGTTTGGCTCTTACGCTAAAGACTGTCCCAACGAGTGGAGCGACATCGATGTTGCCGTCATCGTGCCTAAGATAGAGGAAGGCACTTGGTGGGACACGTCGGCCAGTCTTAACCATGATGTCGATAAAGTGAGCCTTTACATTGAGCCAATCCTCCTTGAGAGCGGCGAGGACACGCCCATCTATCGCGAAGTCATGCGAACTGGCGTGGCGGTTTAAGCGTCTGGGAGAATGAATGGTAGCAGACCCTCTTCACCCCCTGCCCCCTCCTCTCCCGTCAGGGAGAAGAAGGGGGAACGGAAGGGTGTTGATAAATGAGAGGTTTGCTTGTTGAACATTGAAAAAGGTATATACTATGGCACGGCCAATTAAAGAAACGCCAATCCTTTATGGTGAGGAGGCACGCAAGTTTGAAATGCGCATGATGAACCCGGAGCCTGTTTCGAAAGCACGGCAGGAAAGCATCTTGCGCGACTATGATTTTTTGCGGACGCGCTGTGTGAATTGTTCATTTTAAGACTACACAATGAACAAGGAAAACATACAGCTTTGGCGTCTTGGCGAAATGGATGTTGTGAACCATTTTGATTGTGGAGATGAAGACTTGAATGACTTCATCCGTACAGATGCTCCTTTATATTTTAAGGTGCGATTGGCTACAAGCTACGTCCTCGAGGACAAGGAAACAGGTCGAACCATAGGATATTTTAGCCTCGCACACGATCGCATATCGCTAACAGACTTTCCCAGCAACTCAGCTTACAATCGATTCCGAAAGCAATTCTTTGCACAGGGCAAGATGTTCAAGAGTTACCCGGCATTGAAGATTTGCCGCTTGGCGACAGACAAGGAATGTCGAGGAGAAGGTATAGGTGCAATGATTGTGAATATGATAATTGCATCATACCGCAATGACAATAAGGCTGGCTGTCGTTTTATAACGGTTGATGCCTATGCGGACGCATTGCCATTCTATTACAAGCAGGGGTTCTGCCCGCTATCCAAAGAGGATGAATGTTCGGAAACCCGATTGCTGTACTTTGACTTGGAATGTGTACAGAATGTATGACAGAAACGTATTTCTCGTTTGTTTATAGTGCGAAACTTTTTGTTTCACGGGGGAAACAAAAAGTTTCCTTAGGGAAACAGAATGATTCTCCGTTCCCGTTCCGAGAAAAAGAAAAACAGGGAGTTTCAATATGGTGAATATAAAAACTCACCAGAATCAAGGAGTGACGGGCAAAATAACTTCCAATTTGCTTCCAATTTGCTTTTCTCACCTTTTCGTAAAATAATCCGTTTATTCCTTTGCCAGTATTGAATAATTTGCTAAATTTGCAAGCGAGATATGGCAATAGCCGTAAGGCAACACCCCAAAAACAACACGATTATGATAGGAACTCGAAGCATAGCAGATACATATATGATAGTGCTGTCTAATTTAAGTAACAATGATAAATTAGAACTGATAGCAAGGCTATCCAATTCCATGCGTATCGGTGGTGGCAAAGTGCGTAAACGCCCAGACCTTCGCTCCTGTTTCAAAGGGGATTGGAGTGCAGTGGATGCTGAAAGTTTGAGGAATAACGAATATCAGGGTCGTACAGTTGAAAGCTGGTAATGCTATGACACAGTATTTGCTCGACACAGACATCTGCATAGAAATCATCAAGCACAATGGACGCGTTCTTGACAAGGTGGAGTCTATAGGAGAGGAAAATTGTTTTGTAACTGAAATCACTATTGCCGAGTTGTTTTATGGTGCTGCCAAGTCTGGCCAACCAGAACAATTAGAAGATGTCAGTTACATTCTACAGGCATTCGACCTCAAACCTTTGCTGCCGTCGCTTCGTCTATATGGCGAGAATAAGGCCTTGCTCGAAGAACAAGGTCGAATGATTGGCGAGTTTGACTTGCTAATTGGTTCTTGTGCCGTTTACCATAACCTTGTCATGGTTACATCAAACCTGAAGCACTTTGACCATGTTCCTGACATTGAGTTAGAGGATTGGGCTAAGAAGTCGAGGTACAGGAAATAGTCATTGATGATAAATTGATAGGAGTGTCAATCAAGGACTTGGGCAAACGTTGGTTTGCCTTCACTGAGTTAAATGCTATTAATGCAGATGATTTGCTAAACAAGTTATAACCCAGCCCCTTCTGTTAAGGAGAGGCATTGGTAAATACCATTTGTTATCTTTTCTGCCAATTTCTCTCGTTATTCCTTGTTTTATTCCAATTATAATCATATCTTTGCGATGTAAAAAACGATAAGGTTATGCTTAACAACGTGCAAATAGAATTGCTTCAGGCAATGTCTGCTATGCATTCTGACGAAGACTTGTTGTCCCTCAAGAGGGTTCTTTCAAGTTTCTTTGCCAACCGTGCAGAGGCACAAATGGATGAACTCTGGGACAGTGGCGCATGGAACGAGCAGATGCTCACTAACTTGCAGAACGCCCATTACAGAACGCCTTATAGAAGTTGAGACCTCTTTGAGGGTTCTGCGTCTCTAAGAGTTTCTGGCGGACATTTAATCTGTCAGTTGAATTGTGTTTTTCTCAAAGACTATGAAAAGACTTTGCGCTATTATATTGCTGGCGGTGGTGGCGATGGAGGCCAGTGCTGCGGTGCCGAATGGGTCGGGAAGTTACTATAGTGGAGCTAACGGGAAAAAGGGCGCGGCTTTGAAGACTGCCCTTTGTGGCATTATCTACAACCGCACGGAGAAGTCGTATGATTATCTATGGACGGCGTTCCAGACAACCGACAAGCGCAGCGACGGCAAGGTGTGGGATATGTACTCGAACATTTCAAACTTCAGGTTCGGCACCGACCAAGCAGGTAGCTACTCCAAAGAGGGCGACGCTTATAACCGTGAGCACTCGTTCCCCAAGAGTTGGTTCGGCGGGGACGTAAAGCCGATGTACACGGACTTGCACCACATGTATCCCACCGACGGCTATGTAAACAACAAACGCGCCAACTATCCTTTTGGCGAAACTTCAGGTAACAAGTATAAGTCTGCTAATGACTTCAGCAAATTGGGCAATTGTACCTATCCTGGCTACACTGGGATTGTCTTCGAGCCTGCAGATGAGTTCAAGGGTGACTTCGCGCGTACATATTTTTATATGGTGACTTGCTACGAGGAGAAGTTGGCGGACTGGTACTCGAATAACAGCGAGTCGAGGGCTACGATTGACGGCAGCACATACCCAGGCTTCCAGACGTGGCAACTGAATATGCTTCTTGCTTGGGCAGCAGCAGACCCTGTAAGCGACAAGGAGACAGCTCGCAACATTGCTGTCAAGAACAATCAAGGCAACCGCAATCCCTTCATCGACTATCCAGGCTTGGAACAATATATTTGGGGTAGCAAGAAGAACGATTCTTTCAGCTACGACAACTATGTTCAGCCCGATGGCAGTTCGTCAGGTAGTGGCGGTGGCGAAGGCGGTGACACGGGCGACCTCGCAGGAACATATAAGCTGACAATCACTTCAAGCGACTTCACCACAACAAGCTATGCTGCCAACAATAATGAGAAGACTTCTTATGCTGTTTGCACCACAGACCCCTCGAAGACATACGAAGTGAAGTGGACTTCCTATCAAGTATATCAGAACTCAGGTAATATGCAATGGCAAAAGGACAAAGGTTACATCTATAATAGCACGGACTTGGGTACAATAGAAAGTGTGACTGTTACCTCTTCTGCCGGTACCTTCACCACCTACTATGGTACAGCAGAAAAGCCTTTATCATCGACAACTGCGGGAGGAGGGTTCTTCCAGACAAAGGTTGGCAATGCAACAGGCAAGACGAGCAAAGTGGAGATTACTTTTACTATTGCTGGGAGCGGCTTAACTTTGACTGACCCGGGCTTCAACAACCTTACGGATGTAAATGTAAACTATGGTTCGACTCTGACATTGACGCAAGGCACGACGGGCACGCCGAACTTCCTTACTGATGGCGCGGTGACGCTCAACAGTTTGAATACTGATGTTGTTACAGTCAGCGGTCTCACCATTACGCCTGTTGCTGTAGGTACAGCCTATATTTCTGTCAATACAGGTGCCACTGCCGCTTATAATGCTGGCTCTATTATGTTTCCGATAACAGTCAAAGCGCCAGCTGGAAAGACTACGGCTTATGTGACCGAAACGACAGCGACATTGGACTTTACAACGAATAGCTGGGGATTGCCTGTTGGTGCTGAAAATAAGATGGTGGAAGAAACATCCTATTCCAATGGTGCTTATACGATTACGTTAGCAGGAGGCACCTCTGGTTCTAACGATGATGGCTTTTATTATAACGATACTGACAAATATCTATTACTGGGTAAAACTGGAGCCTATCTAACTCTTCCTGCTTTCGATAAGGCTGTAACACAGATTGATGTTGTAGGCAGGGAAGGTGCCTCTACAAATGTTCGGCAAAAAATCTATGTTGACAATACAGATGTCAGTACAGAATCGACAGGTGCGACAGGAATAAATTCTTTTGTCATCAATAAACTTTTTCGTGCAGCAGGAAATATCTATAAATTAAAGGTGGTGAATGGTTACAAAACCCAAATCACCAGCATTATTGTTCATTTTGCAGAGAGCAATCTTACCGCTACGCTCAATGAAGATGGTTATGCAACCTATTGCTCCGAATATCCACTTGACTTCAGTAACTATGAGACAGCCGATTACAGTGCTTGGCAGATAACTGGCGTCAGCGGTACGGCTATTACCTTTGAGCAAGTAACGGGCAAGGTTACGGGCGGTACGGGCTTATTGCTGAAGGGTGGAGCTAATGCTACTGTTACATTAACTTCTGCAGACAGCAGCGATGAACTTGATGGCAACCTTCTGTACGGAACCCTTGCTCCAACATACGTCGAGGCAGATAGCTACTATGGTCTCAGCGGCAATAACTTCGTGAAGGTGAATGCCGGCACCGTTTCTGCAGGTAAGGCTTTGCTGCCTGCAAGCGTAGTTGATGGTAACGATGTAAAGGCTTTTTCTTTCGTGTTCGAGGAGGATGCAACAGGCATAAACAGCCCCCTCCTAACCTCCCCCAAGGAGGAGGAACGTGTTTACAACCTTGCTGGTCAAATGGTAAATGGTAAATTACTTCGGGGTATCTATATTGTGAACGGAAAGAAGATAATCATAAAATAAGAGAAAAGGACTTTAGGGAAATACTATGAAGCGAATACTTTTAATTCTATTTTTGTTGATGCCTTTGCTGGTTTGGGCGAAGGGCGACAAGGACACGCGCCTTGTCATCATTACCATTGATGGCCTGCGCTGGCAGGAGGTTTTTGAAGGTGCTGAGGAGAACATATTGACCGACACAAAGCAGGTGCGCGACACGAAAGAGTATCGTGAGACTTATTGGCGCTCCACGCCAGAAGAACGGCGCGAGGTGCTGATGCCTTTCGTGTGGGAAACTATCGCCAAGCAGGGCACCATCATCGGCAACCGTAACAAGAACAGCATGATGCAGCTTGCCAACAAGACAAACATTTCCTATCCAGGCTATAGCGAGATGATGACGGGAATGGTGGATGAGGCTATTACGAGCAATGACCCTGTCAATAATCCCCATCGCAATGTCCTTGAGGCTGCAAACGAAGACGCTCGCTATAAGGGAAAAGTTGTGATGTATGGCTCTTGGAAATCTACGCGCTTCGCTATCCACAACGAGCAGGCAGGCATCCCTGCCAGTGTTTCTTACGAGGCGAACATTGCCAAGAAGCAGACACCGCGTTTGCAGATGGCGGAGAGGATGCTTGCTGGAATGCCTCATTTCTGGCGAAGCGAGCACTTCGACGCTTTTACTTATGCCTTTGCCCTTGAGACGTTGCTCAACGACCATCCGAAAGTGATGTGGATTTCCTTTGGCGACTGTGACGAGTGGGCTCATGCACGCAAGTACGACCTCTACCTCGATGGCGCCAAGGGTACTGATGCCTTCATCCGCGACATCTACGAAGCCTGCGAAGCAGACAAATTCTATAAAGGGAAGACAACCTACCTCATTACCTGCGACCACGGGCGAGGCTTCGGTAACGAATGGGCAAATCACGGCAGCGGTACCAAAGGCTCTGAGGCAACATGGCTTATGCTCCTGGGCAAAGGCATAGAGGCAAAGGGCGAGACCACCGAATGCGGCCCTTATTACACCAAACAGATAGCTGCCACCATCGCTTCCATCCTTGGCATAGATTTCACGCCAGATGATGGCATCAAGCAACAGCCCATTCGCTGATGCTTGCTAGCTCCTCAACGGTGAAGGCGGGGCTGCTTAGGGCGGCGAGGTTGCTGCGGAGTTGTTGGGGCGAGCTGGCGCCGATGATGACACTCGTCACCTCCTTGTGGTGGAGCACCCAGCTGAGCGCCATTGCCGAGAGCGATTCGCCGCGCTGGGCTGCCAGGTCGTTCAGGCATCTGATGCGTGAGAGGACTTGTGGCGTGAGCATGTCGGGGCGCAGAAAGCGCGGGTCGTGCGCCATGCGGCTGTCGGCAGGGATGCCGTGAAGGTAGCGATTGGTGAGCAATCCTTGAGCCAATGGCGAGAAGCTGATGAAGCCCACACCATTTTCATAGGCTTGTGTGAGTATGCCTTCCTTTATGGGCGACTGGTCGAAGAGGTTCAAGCCTCCCTGATAGATGAGGCACGGCACATCGTGGCGGCGGAGGTAATCATAACCTGTGCGTGCGGCTTCGAGCGGCCAGCGGGAAAGTCCGACATAGAGCGCCTTGCCTTGCCGCACGATGTCCACAAGCGTCTGTAGAGTCTCTTCGAGCGGCGTGTCGGGGTCGTAGCGGTGGCAGTAGAAGAGATCCACATAGTCAAGGCGCAGGCGGCGCAGGCTTTGGTCGAGGCTTGCCATGAGGTGCTTGCGCGATGCCCATGCACCGTAGGGACCGTCCCACATATCGTAAGCTGCTTTGGTGGATATGAACAGTTCGTTGCGGTAGGCGTGTAGGTCGTCGTGCAAGAACTTCCCGAGCCGTGATTCTGCAGCCCCTGGGTCTGGGCCGTAGTTGTTGGCGAGGTCGAAGTGGGTGATGCCGGAATCAAAGGCGGCAAGCACAATGTCGCGGCTCTGTGCTTCGGGCGTAAGCGTACCGAAGTTGTGCCAGAAGCCGAGCGAGAGTGCGGGCAGCAGGACACCTGAACGTCCGCACCGGCGATAGGTCATGTTTTCGTAACGGGCAGGAGAGGCAGTGTACATGTTAAAAGAATGTTATCTTTTTGCCCTGCAAAGTTACGAATTATAATTCGTTGTTGTTCTTTTGGTTCCCTTGAAACTACTTTCGCACGGAAAAAAGCAAATAAATTTGTTTTTTTGTTCACTTCTTCGTACCTTTGCACCCGCTTTTTAAAGAAATTGATAATTGAAAGTTATTATTTAAGCAAAGATAGACAATGAACATTTCATTTGAAAACGTCGATAAGGTGAGCGCGTTGCTTACTGTGAACATCGATAAAGCAGATTACGAAGACAAGGTAAAGAACGCACTCAAGGACTTTAGCAAGAAGGCAAGCTTGCCTGGGTTCCGTCCCGGCAGGGTGCCTGCATCGCTGATACAGAAGCGTTTCGGCACAGAAATCAAGGCAGAGGAAATCAATATACTTCTCAGCGAGGAAGTGAACAAGTACATCCGTGAGAACAAAATCAATATGCTTGCCGAACCTCTTCCCAACGAAGAAAAGACCCCGAAGATGGACTTCGAGATGCAGGACAGCTTCACCTTTGCCTTCGACATCGCTCTTGCTCCTGAGTTTGACGCTAAACTCTCGAAGAAGGACAAACTCACCTACTACGACATCAAGGTGGATGATGCTCTGGTTGACCAACAGGTGCAGAGCTACTGCAACAGAGGCGGTCAGCATGTGAAGGCCGAGACTTACGAGGCTCGCGACGTGGTGAAAGGCACGCTCACACAGCTCGACGCGAAGAAAAACACGCTCGAAGGCGGCATCACCGTTGAGAACGCAGTCATGCTCCCCGAATACATGAAGGATGCCAAGGAGAAGGCTAAGTTCGAAGGGGCAAAGCTGGGCGATGTCATCACCTTTAATCCCGCCAAGGCCTATAAGAACAACGCTACCGAACTGTCAAGCCTCCTGCACATCAGCAAGGAAGAGGCAGAGGAAATGAAGTCGAACTTCAACTTCCAAATCTCTGAGATTATGCGCTTCGAGCCTGCAAAGCTTGGTCAGGAGCTCTTTGACCAGGTGCTTGGAAAGGACGTGGTGAAGAGCGAAGAGGAATTCCGCAGCTTTATCGCAAAGGACATTAAGAGAAACTTCGATGGCGAGGCAGAATATCAGTTCACAAAGGATTTGCGCGAGTACATCCTGAAGCGCATTGGCGAAGTGGAGTTCCCAGAGGACATTCTGAAGCGCTTCATGAAGCTTCGCAACGAGGACAAGGGCGAGGAATATGTGGAGGAAAACTTCAAGGAGACTTTGCCTGAACTGCTCTGGCACCTTGCCAAGGAGCAGATATGCGACCAGCTCGAGATAAAGGTGCAGCACGAGGATGTGCTTGAAACCGCCAAAGCTTACACCCGCTTGCAGTTTGCTCAGTACGGCATGATGAACCTCCCCGAAGAGTCCATCACAAGCTATGCTGCCGAGATGCTCAAGAACGAGCAGCAGGCACAGGGCCTTGTGGAGCGCACCGTAGAGAACAAACTTGCAGCAAAGGCTAAGGAAGCTGTCACGCTGAAGACTAAGGAAGTTACGATGGAAGAGTTTCGCAAACTTTCCGAGAAGAAATAAGTAGTTAGTGGTTAGAGGAGACTTCTGCCCATGAAGCCCAAGCGTCCAAAACAATCTTCTTACTCCTAACCTCTAACTTCTAACCTCCCATATATAATATAATAATGAAAGACGAATTTCGCAAATATGCTACCCGTCATTTGGGTATGAACAGCATGGTTCTGGACGATGTCATCAGCATGCAAAATCACTACCTCAATCCTTACATCCTGGAGGAGAGGCAGTTGAACGTGACGCAGATGGATGTCTTCAGCCGCTTGATGATGGACCGCATCATCTTCCTTGGTACGGAGATTGACGACTATACAGCCAACACCCTGCAGGCACAGTTGCTTTTCCTCGACAGTGCCGACCCCGGCAAG
>JAEEGL010841288.1_pt1 | contig 16329 bp, 19 predicted proteins | sample 9134231 | NCBI WGS metagenome assembly JAEEGL01 (sample SAMN16246548, study PRJNA631951) | gut metagenome | biome: gut microbiome; feature: rumen; material: fiber-attached | host: Bos | place: Iran: Karaj | collected 2018-10
ATCCGCTGGTCCAGGGAGGAGGAGCGCGGGAGCGCCGCGAGGTCCTCGGTCCTGATGAGGCTGATAGTCGTCGACAGGGCCCTGGACTCCGATGACGTGCCGGACTCCGCCCTCGACCTGGCGGTCCTGAAGCACCTGGCCCTGATCAGGGCGGGGTTCCTCGCGGAGCCGCTGAGGAGGGACAGGGAGGTCGAGGACGCCCTGAGCAGGTACCCCGGGTTCGACGGGACCATCGAGTGGATGGAGGACCACGGGATCGTCCTGTAAGGAAAGAGGGGGAAACCCCTCAATAAACATTTTTCATAATAATAACATCTAGATTCATGACGAGAGGGACTCGTATATTTTTATCCCGGTTATCGCATGATATGGGATAGTATACTCACAAGAGTACTTAGTTACATTGCTGTGATAACTGGTCGACTCAGTAACATTGATTACTAAATCTCCATCAATTACTTTAGCAGATCCAGGGGATATGCGAATCATAGATTCGGAGGTAATGCTGGAATAATCACGTGTGGATGTTTTGACCAAACCAGACACTATCAGGTAATGAGTCTTCCCATCATTTGCATTAAGAACATCGGCATAATGCTGGAGCTTTTTTTGAATCTCTTCCTTGGTCAAACCATCAGTATTGGCATCGCTATAAGTGACAGGATCCATATTATGCGTATCGTCAACACTTGAAGCCATAAGTGCCACACAGATTCCAGCAAAAGCCATAATGGTGATTAGGCCAATGGCTGCCAAAACATTCTTCATTGAAGCCATGAAAATAGGAATTAATTGCTCGATATTAATGATATGACTATCATCTTTTGATTCCAAATTGAAAAAAGACAGGTGATGTCCACATTGTAATTCAAATCAAAAGGACACACCACCAGCCTTCGGTCATTTCCCCTGCGCCCATCGTCCGCGCCATATCGACCTTTCCGTCTGCGCCGTAAAGGAACGTAAGCCGCGTCCTCTGCCCTCGTCTTCGGGGAAATCCCCAGGAAGGCATAGGATGTCCAAGAAAAATGACAGAAAACAAAAACCGAGAGCCGCCAATACCAAGAAAACCGCAGCGAGCAGTCCGGAGATGCTCGCCATGAGGGCTAGACACTCGAACGAGCTCAACGATTTCCTCGCCCGGAACAGGTTCTACGCCTACAACGATGCGGAGCGCTTCGCGGAAGGGATGAGAAGGCTCGGCCTTGAGCCGGAGGACCTCGACAAGATCGTGGACGTCGGGGGAGGGGCGATGAGGAAGGACAAAATCCCGGAACTGAGGAGTCTGCTGGCCAGGCACAAGAGGGAGATAAGGAATCTCAAGAGGTCGATAAGAGAGCACGACGGCTCGGAAGACGTCTCGGACACGAAGGGTCCTGAAGCATAACCAGTAGGATCAGCGGACGGGGGATGACCCCCCGCCGCTCAAACGGTTTCCCTGTACATCTCGAAATGCTCGCGGAGGGCGGCGTCTATGTCCTCCACGAGCCTCCTGCGATCGTCCGGGGACTGGAACCTGGAGGTCATGGGGAGAAGGTCGGAGAAGTCCGACCCGTCCGAGCTGTAGCAGTCGCTCTCGAGGGCGTTGTCGATGAAGGCGAACGCCTTGTCCCTCGACAGACCGAACTTCGAGACGATCTCGTCGAGCTCCGATTCGCGCCTGGACTTCACGAAAGACCCCCAGTCTACATCGTCTGCGGACGTGTCGCTGACCCTGTTGACGAAGGCCATGATGAGGGACAGCTTGCTGCGGAGGCGGATGTCGCCCTTGATCTTGCGCTCGAGGTCTATCTTGAACTCCCTGTCCCCGTCGCCTCCCCACTCGTGGCCTTCCAGCATCTTCAGGACGTAGGAGACGGTGATGGTGTTCTGGAACAGGAGCTCCGTCTCGAAGACGAGATCGTCGCGGATGTCGACCTTGTCCCTCATCCTGAGCCTCTTGACCTGGTCGTGGGCGTCCAGGTAGCGGCTCTTATAGTTCTGGAGCTGACCGGGGGAGATCAGTCTCTTGTCCTCGGTGAAGTCGTCGTAGGACATGAGGAGGTTGAACATGCGCAGTATCTTCCCGAAGAGCGACACGAAATCGTAGAGGTCGTCCTCCGTCTCCAGCGGGAAGGCGCTCAGGGGGTACCTGCTCTCGAGCTCGTCGACGAGGTCTTTGAACCCGGGGACGTACCTGCCGTTGTCCTGGAGGTAACCTTCGTAGTAGTCTGAGAAAGGCAGCATCACTATCTCGCCGCCGGCGTCCTTGTTCCCGAAGAGCGCTATGGCCTCGTCCACCCTCTTCTTCATCTTCCTGAAGCAGACGATGTTGCCGTGGTCCTTCACCTTGTTGATGATGCGGTTGGTCCGCGAGAACGCCTGGATGAGGCCGTGGTACTTGAAGTAGCGGTCAACCCAGAGGGTGTTCAGGGCCTTGGAGTCGAACCCGGTGAGGAACATGTCGACGACGATGAGGAGGTCGAGGTCGCGGTTCTTCATCCTCTCCGACACGCTCTTGTAGTAGCGGCCGAACCCGTCGCCGTCTATCGAGTAGTCGGTGACCTGGTCGAACAGGTGATTGTAGTCGTCGACGGCCTTGGCGAGCTCCTCCTTGGAGTTGAAGTTCCCGATGACCTCGTCGTCGTCGCCGCTGGGCTCCCAGTCGTCGAACTCCTGGTTGGCCTGGTAGGTGTAGATTACGGCGACCTTGAAGTTCTTGCCGCGCTCGGCTACCTTCTTCTTGAACATTCTGTAGTAGGCGATGGCCATCTGCGTGGAGCCGACCGCCAGCATGGAGTTGAACCCCCACACGCGCCTGTCGCCGAGGATGTAGCTCTCGTGCATGTGCGTCTTGGCGTCCACGTTGTCCAGGATGTAGTCGACGTTGTTGGAGATCCTCTGGGGATCCATGAGGGTGCTCCTGTCGATGTCCTCCACGAGGCTGTCGTCGGCCTCGGCCTTCATCCTAACGGTGGAGACGTAGTCCACCTTGAAGCGGAGGACGTTGTTGTCGCGGAAGGCGTCCACTATCGTGTAGGCGTGGAGGCGGGGGCCGAAGCGGTCCTCGGTCGTCTGGGGCGCGACGAACCTGTCGACGGAGCTGGTCCCGTGCGCGTTCTCCGGGAATATGGGGGTGCCTGTGAATCCGAACAGATGGTAGTTCCTGAAGGCGTCGGTGATCGCCCTGTGCATGGACCCGAACTGGGAGCGGTGGCACTCGTCGAAGATGATGACCACGCGCTTCTTGTACAGGGGATGGTAGCGGTAGCTCCCCACGAACCTGCTGAGCTTCTGGATGGTGGTGACCACGATCCTCTTGGAGTCGTCGTCGAGCACCTTCTTGAGCATTCTGGTGTTGGTCGAGCCGTTAACGGCTCCCTCCTGGAACTTCTGGAACTCCTTCATGCTCTGGTAGTCCAGGTCTTTCCTGTCGACGACGAAAAGGACCTTGTCGATCTCCGGGGTGGCGCTCATGAGCTGGGCGGTCTTGAAGGAGGTGAGTGTCTTCCCGCTGCCGGTGGTGTGCCAGATGTACCCGCCGGCCTCGGGGCAGGAGCTGATTCCGTTCTGGATGGCGTATCCCACGCGGTACATAATGGCCTCCGAGGCGGCGATCTGGTAGGGGCGCATGACGAGCAGCTGCCTGTCGGTGTTGAAGACACAGTACCTAGTGAGCACCTTCAGGACGGTGTCCTTGGCGAGGAACGTCACGGAGAAGTCCATGAGCTCCTCGATGTGCCTGTTCTCCGAGTCGGTCCAGAAGGACGTGAACTCGAAGCTGTTGCAGGTCGTCACGACCCTGGGGCTTACCGTCCCCTCCCTGACGTCGATAGAGTTGTACCTGGTCGTGTTGGAATAGTACTTCGTGATGGTCCCGTTCGAGATTACGAAGATCTGAACGTACTCGAACAGCCTGTTCCCCGACCAGAAGCTCTCCCTCCCGTAGCGGCGTATCTGGTTGAACGCCTCGACGAGCGGGACGCCCCTGCGCTTGAGCTCCACGTGGACCACCGGTATTCCGTTGCAGAGGAGGGTGACGTCGTAGCGGTTGACATGGGTTCCGTCCTCTGCGACGTACTGGTGGATGACCTGCATCCTGTTTCTGGAGAGGTCGGTCTTTTCGATGATGTCGACGTTGAACGTGGACCCGTCATCGCGAACGAGCGCGTAACGGCTGTTCGACTGGAACCTCTCGGTTTTGGAGACGACCGGGGAGTCGTTGTCGTTGAGGATGTGCCTGCTGAGGATCTGGCTCCATTCCGAGTCGGAGAACTCGGTCTCATTGAGGGCCTCGATCTGCCTTCTCAGGTTGAGCATGATGCTCTTCGAGTCGTTGATGTCCTCTCTGAACTCATAACCTACCGTGCAGAGGGCCTTGATCATAGCTTCTTCGAGCTGGGCTTCGGACTCGTAGTTGTCGCTGGGCTTAAATTGTGATGAATATGACCCAGTAACCGTAGGACTGTTGAAAGAAAGTTTCAATCCTTAGCACCCCCAAAAGAAAGAATCATGTTTCTGTAATACTCATATTGATTGACATACAGATCCCGAGTTTTTACGATATTTTCCAGACAGGCATGCATTGTGTCTAGAATATCAACTACAAACTACTGATCATCTTGAGAAATCAAAGGTATTTGAAATCCGTCCACCATAGGTTTTCTAATCGAAGAAACAGTAGCAATTACAGTCTCTGTTGCAATGTATGATTTAAACATAGCATTGAAACAATAGAATGCAAATTTGGGAAGAATACGATCATCAAATATGTGAACTCTGTAAACACGCTGATGAAGCGCATATTTTCCATCAATAAAATGAAAAATATCACCAATTCCGCCTTCTCCAGGAATGATTATGGCTTTTTCATCATATTCATAATCATCTTTGTGTTCAACTGTGGCTGATCTTACAAAAAACGGATATCTACCGTTTACATTGGAATCTGCTTTGTTAGAAGACCCAGTTGATACCTCAGCAATAGTGGCAATGGGTATAAGGTCAGATCTTGAGTACCAATATTTCACAATTGAATGGAGGTAATAATCGAACTGGAGATCTCTTAGTTCTTTTTCATAGGACATGTTTTTTATATTTAATGAAAAAGAATCTAGAATACTCACAATAACCTGTTGTACTTCGATAGAAGGCAAAGGTATAATGATCTTCGAAATGTCAGGAATGCTGCTGTGGACGACCTTGCTCTTGACCTTGCCGAAGGTCTTCTGCTTCTGGGCGGCGGGGGTCGACAGGGCATAAGATAGGTACTTGGGGTCCTGGTCGTGCCTGAGGACGACTATGTCACCGCCGACGACGATGGGGTCTTCTCCCACGTATGCCGTGGATTTGGCGATGTCGTCGACCTTCTCGCCGGTTATGGCGAAGAGTATGTCCCCTTTCCTCGCGTACCTGGCCTTCTTGCAGGCATTTTCGTCGGCGAAAGTGCTCGTCTTGTCGAACCATACGCCGTAGGTGGTGTATATGTCGGCGTAGCGAACGCAAGGGACGCCGGAGTCGGCGAGGTCCTTGCGGGCGATCCCCGATCCCTTGAACATCGGCTCCGTGGCGATCTCGCCGAGAGTCTTGTACTCGATGTCGGAGGTATTGAGGATCTCCTCTATCAGCCTGGGATAATCAGTCATTCCTCTTCGCCTCGATGGCCTCGACGATGCTGTCGACTTTCGCGCGGAGGATTACGCCCTCGGCTTCGAGCCTGGCGATCTCCGCGTTAACCTGCTTTATGTCCACTGGCGGGCGAGTGTCCTCCTTCTCGACGTAGGAGGATACCGAGAGGTTGTAGTCCTTGTCGGCCACTGCCTGTCTGGGGACCACAGCCGCCTTGTGATCGACGCTCCTCCTGTCGGCGTAGAGACTGACGATGTTCTCGATGTTCTCCTTGGAGAGGGTGTTGTCGCTGGAGAGCTTGACGAACTCGTCGGAGGCGTCGATGAACATGATGTCGGAGGCCTTCCTGCTCTTCTTGAGAACGAGTATGCAGGTCGCGATGCTGGTGCCGAAGAACAGGTTCGGCGGGAGCTGGACGACGGCGTCGACGAAGTTGTTGTCGACCATGTACTTCCTTATCCTCTGCTCCGCGTTCTTGCGGTAGAATATGCCGGGGAAGCAGACGATTGCGGCGGTGCCGGAGTTGTCGAGGCAGTACAGGGAGTGCATGATGAACGCCATGTCGGCCTTGGACTTCGGCGCGAGGACGCCGGCGGGGGCGTACCTCTCGTCGCTGGCCAGTATGGGGTCGTCGTCCCCGTCCCAGTGTATCGAGTATGGAGGATTGGAGACGATCACGTCGAAGGGCATGTTGCCCTCGTGGAGATTGTGCTTGAGGGTGTCGTCGTTCTTTATGCTGAACCTCTCGAAGCCCACGTCGTGGACGAACATGTTGATCCTGCACAGGTTGTAGGTGGTGAGGTTGATCTCCTGGCCGTAGAACATCTTGACGTTCTCGGGGCCGAGGACCTGAGCCGCCTTGAGCAGGAGGGACCCGGAGCCGCAGGCGGGGTCGTAGATCTTGTTGACGGAGGTCCTCCCGTATGTGGCGAGCCTGACGACGAGCTCGGATGCGTCGGAAGGGGTGAAGAACTCCCCGCCGGACTTCCCCGCGTCGGACGCGTACATCGTGAGCAGGAACTGGTAGGCGTCCCCGTAGGAGTCGTTCGTGGAGTCCGAGGTCTCGGAGAGGCGCATGTCAGCCACCCCCTTGAGCAGCTTTGCGAGCCTTGCGTTCCTCTGGTCGAGGGAGGGGCCGAGCTTGTTGCTGTTCACGTCGAAGTCGTCGAACAGCCCCCTGAAGTTCTCCTCGCTCCTGGAGCCCACGGACGACTCGACGATGCTCTTGAAGACGCCTTCGAGGGTCTTGTTGAGGTCTTTCTGGAAGGACGCGGACATGGCGTTGCCGGAGACGTTGCGGAAGAGCTGGCTGGGAAGTATGAAGTACCCCTTGGCCTTGATGGCCTCGTCTCTGGCGACGGCCGCCCTGTCGTCCTCGAGCTTGGAGTAGTCGAAGTCCTTGAATCCGGACTGCCACTCGTGCTCGTTGAAGTAGCGCTCCATAGATTCGGAGATCTGCCTGTAGAACATCGTGATGAGGACGAAGTTCTTGAAGTCCCAGCCGTCCACGGAGCCGCGGAGGTCATGGGCGATGTCCCAGATCCCCTTCTCGACGTCCGTCCTTTCTATCTCTTTCTTCTTCGAAGTCAAATTTTCACAACTCCAGGAGGGTTCCTGAGGGACAGGTTTATCTACCACGGACCGGATGGTTCGTTGCTTCTGGCGAGATGCTGACCTCTCGGATCCTCCGATTAGGTCAGCTCTTGCTACTTCATAAATAGTATTCTCACGATATTGAGAATGGTTTGAGCATCATGAAGGAGAAAACGGTCATTTTCCTCTCGGATTCGCTTGTTCTGACTGATGAAGAATTGGAATTGATCGAGAAATGTCATGAAAATGAAATTATCGTTCTGACTTATTCCAGAATAGAAGATAAAAAAGTGGACGTGGACAAAGCTCTCAGGCGGAGAGGGCTGAAAGCCGAGTATAAGCGCGTCAGAAGGAGCGATTCGATAATGGGCCTGATGAACGAACTCAATACAGAATGTGGCTTGCAAATAGACGTGACGTTCGCCTGCCCGTTACATGCCATGGAGATCACGCCCTACGGGTACCTTCCGGAAAACAGGATAACGACACTAGAAAAAGGCGAGATGGTGGAGCATAGGCGCACCTACCTCGACTACGGTGCCTTGAATAGTAAGGAACGGAAGATAGTGGAAACCATCGGAAAGGAATCCCTTACAGTCAAAATGATAGCTGAGATGTGGGCTGTAGAAAGAAAAGAAAAGAGCAGCGACTTCGTACACATCCCTGATGAAAGGAAGACCATCCACAGAGTAATAAAAGGCCTACTGACACGCGGATACGTATCAAGCAGGAAAAAGGAAGACGATCCATACGATACGGATGAGTACTTCCTTGACGAAAACCAGCAGTTCATGCTAAGACTTACAGGATATAGAAAAACAACATGAGGACACCGAATGAAGAAAGAATACTGACGAACCAATAAAACAACAAAAACATGACTAATCGAGAACAGACGAAGGCCAAGGCACGAGATTTATGAAAGAAAGAGAATTCAATTCGGATCGCTATTTCGAGCTCAGGCACGATTTGGTATCGGAATACCATGAAGATTACGATTATTCCAATGCGGTAGCATACGGGAAGACGAAATCCATAAGATTGTATGGGCCGAAAAAACTGGAGATCATCGCTTCAGATCAGCGGAACGAAGAGGCCGAAGACTACCAAGTCAGGATAGAGTATTTGAGCGAAGGCGAGTACTCCGGGCTTGAGAATAACACGCGTGGTTAGTTCATAGGTTGTTGGTATGACGAAATGCCGAAAATCGAATCCCGTGATATTTGTTTCGAGAATTGTGTATTCGATGCCGAGATGGAGATCGACGGTATCTCCAACGTAGCGTTCCACAATTGCTTCTTTTTAAAACAGGTTTCTATAGGGGCAATAAAGAGCGGGCATCAGATAGACCTTCAGCACTGCATTTTCAAAAGCGGATTGTACATTTCCAAATGCGAGATAGAACGGTTATCCGTGAATTATTGCAACATAGCATTGTCGATGAACATCACAAGATGTAGAATCGAAAATAAGACAGCTATTCGCAACCTTCATGTCGGACTCTACTGTCATATAGAAGACTCAGAATTCGGAGGGCATGGCGTATTATTAGCGGATATGGAGATAAAAGATGAGATGGAGATATGTGGATGCCGCTTCGATACCGCTGCCAACATATCGTTGTGCAGAATGGGAAGACTCGAAGTCGATAGATCCAGATTCGATAGCCTGCAGATGGACAGCATTTTTGCGAATGCGTATCTGGAGTATGAGAAACTGTCCAACAAAGACGAATGTGATGGTACAGGGCACCATATGGGTGTGTCAGAAAGCCTGGAAGAAGAATCGGGAGAAGACGATGAGCTGACCGATAGGGAGAGGAAATTCGATCGTGCGATAGGCAGGGCATTCGATTGGCACGGCGGCTCTGTCATCATGTTCAAAGAGTCGTTCTTCAATGGGACGGTGGAGATAAGGAAAGCGGTCGTCAGCCTTCTGGCGATATGGAGATGCAGGGCATTAGACGACTTTCTCATACTTGATGAATGCATATAGAAAGACTACGAGTTCTGCAGAAGGTACGAATCGCCTCTTTATGACCATACCAAAAGAGAATACGATGTGCAGTTTCTGGATCTGAGCGAAAGCATATTCTACGAGGATGTGGAGGTAGGTAACGTATACCGGTATGTCCGTATGCACAACGCCAGATTCAAAGAGAACAGCAGATTCGATGAGAAATACTTGAGTCTGACGAAAGGCCGCGTCATCAGAAGGATAGACGAAGCCAGAAGGCTGATCGACGATAAGCAGCCGTCATTGCAAGAGCTGTATATGTCCTGCGACAGCAACGACTATGATACAAAGATCAATCTTTTCAGGGACGTCAAGACACTGGAGAGAAGAGATTCAGAATGGTGGAGAAAAACCGGATACATAGCTCATGAGCTCATCAGCGACTATGGGAGATCGCCCATGAGAGTGATCATCTCAATAGTTCTACTGATTACAGCATTTGCAGCATTATTCTACTGTGTCGAAAATAGGACTATTATCGACTGCCTGATCGGAAGTTGCTCGTCGTTCTTCACGATAGGGATAAGCGCCTTGAGTTCTGATGCAGTGGAAACTAAAATATTTATGATAATCGAAGGAGCCATTGGATTGATACTGATGTCTTATTTCGTAGTGGTCTTGTGTGAAAGAAGAAAACTATGAAAGAACTAACAGTCACTAATCGAAGCATCATCTGGAGGATAAATGATAGTTAAGAAATTGTTCTGCCAAGAGGACCTTGATGAGTACCTGAAGGAGAAAATGAATTCAGCAAAAGAAGAAGTTAGCAGGATTCCGATGGACCAAGACATCGACCTCAGCGAAAAGGCTACAATGATATACAGGAAATCATCGGTCAGACCGATAATACTTCACAAGGATCAAGAAACGACCGAGGTCATAAAGAAAAGAAAAGAAGACAGGGAATGGAAAGAAGCAGGTTTTTCCATGACTCGAGAAGTATCTGTGTATCTGTTTTCAATCCCCTACGCAGGGGACAGAAGACTGTTCGGATGCAGACCCTCGTGCTACTACCTATCATTGCCAGATGGAAGAGTCAACAATGGAGCTTTGACTTTTGAGGTGGAACTGAAAAGCAGTAAGGATAGACTTAAAAAAGAACATGATCGCGAGCTCGATAACATTAGATTTCATGTGGAAAACATCAACAAACAAGTAGATGGACACAACACTCGCCTGAAAAACTATCTGCAGCAAGAGATCCCCAGAAGATTTAGGGAAGAACAGAAAGACATAGAGGAAGAAAGAGAACTTGGCCTCCCTCCGCGTAAAAATAATACAGTGATCGTTGACATTCCGCTGATAGAGCCACTTATCAATATTGAATACACGGTAGTGAAAGGTGAAAAAGAAAAAACGATGCTGTCCAGAAGGACTTACGAGGAAATACTCGAAGGAATAAGATATGCAGCAGAGACGATGGAGCGCAGCCCCGGCACGTATTCTGAAATGGACGAAGAGGACCTCCGTCAGAACATACTCATGTGTCTGAACGGAATGCTACGCGATAGAGGGACGGCGGAAAGCTTCAACAAAAAAGGGAAAACAGACATACTGTTCACCAGAGGGAATAGGAATCTGTTCATCGCCGAATGCAAGAAATGGGATGGGATAAAATATGCAATGGACGGAATAAGACAGCTTGAAGGATACCTATCCTGGGGCGATACAAAGGCCAGCTTCATAGTGTTCTATCATGGCAAATCGATGACCTCCAAAGTGAAGGAGCTAAAAGAAGGGATAAAGAAATACCAGGGTTTTGTAAAACAAATCAAGGACGACGAAAGGGGTGGAAGATACGAAATGATCCATCCCGAGGACAGTGGAAAAAAGTACGAGCTGGATGTATGTTTTTTCCAAATAAGCAGCGCAACCATTGATAAACGAGAAATAATAATAGTAAACAACAACCCCTCAATGGTTTTTGATATAGTCGAGCAACTTTCATAATAAAAAAACAAGCAGGGCCGAGATGATGAATATGGAATCAGAAACATGGATAGAGGATCTTATCCGGAAAGGAACAGAAATAGAACCGATAAATGCAGAAGAAAAGAAGCTTGTCGATAAACTGGTTAACTACTCATTTGAAAAAGCCAATGATGAAAATCCACTCGGAATCCTGCTGGCTTCAATGTACGATTTGGCAATATCTGCAGTCTATTATTCCCGGATGACGAATTCAGGATGGATCTATTGCGATGAGGGGGAAGATCCCTCCATGTTTCTTCCTTTCGTAAACTGCTGCCCAAGACATGTGTTGAAGTCAGAATTTGTTTTTCATAAATCAAATAAACCAACCTCGGCGGTAATAGGACAAGCTACCACTAGAATTCTTCTACTTTTTTATCAGAATCTGATGAAATTAAATTGTAAAGAAATCAAGGTACTAAAGGCAAATGAACCAGCAGATGCCATATTTTTAGATATAAAGACAGGAACTGCTTTTTTCGTGGAGATAAAATCCTCGCCTTTATTGACGCTAGCTCTTAGAATGAAATGTGAAACGATGACGGATTATGATAAAGGCGGTTCGATTGTTGAAATAAAGCATCGGGCTGTAACAAACTCGCAATTATACAAAGAGGATTTGGAAATCATGGTTCCATAGCAGGAGAACGGGATATGGGTACCAAACTATTACAGACTCGGTCAGAAAAAAACGAAGGACCATGAAACGTTCGTATATGAAGGAATGTGCAATCTTATCGATAATGATTTTTTCATGGAAACCTACATTGAATATTGGAAAGAATCGTATAATGCTTATTGCAGACATGATAGAACGACAAACATCTTCTGGCTAACAAATGCATGCGGCAAACCGGCAAATCTCCCCAGCGACTGGGAAGGCGGCACCACATGCATCAGCGATGAAAAGACCAGCGTAGGCATGGATAGAACAGACGACATAAAGAAAGGGATTTATCAGGTATTAAAGCTTGGTTCCGAAGGTAAAAATCTAAAGAGCGATTGGAGATACAAAGTGGGAATAATATCAAACATTCATCCAGCAAGGCATTTTGAAACATATCTTGGATCAATAAAAGACCTTATGTGGACCATATCTGAAAAAGATGACGTAACTAAGATTTCCGACCTTCCGCCAGACCAGCCGATCTACAATCTTTTCGACGGAATAGTGACCTTTACGGAGTCATATACCAAGGATGGCTGGGTAACAGACTCTTTTTCCCTATCTGGATAAAATGACACAATATTTTCTGAAACTCCGCAACAATATAGAGATTGAATCCGACATAGAGCTAGCCCTCATGGAGTCCAGAGCCCTATTTGAAGGCGTAACAGTAGTAAAAAAAGGCGAAAAAATAGATTTTCTGGACGAAATAGAAAGAGAATCCTTTTCGAGAAATGAAGGAGTCATCGGATTCAAAGCAAAAAAATAGAAAAAGCCACTAAGTATTGTCGTAAAATTGTTGTCTTTTTGTCAGGAAATATGGGTCTCAGAAAACTGCAGAGAAGACGATCCATATAAGATTTCTAAGAAGAACAAAGAGTGCTATATTCCAATGATGGCCCTATCAGAAATATTATCTTCACTCAGAAAGCCAACGACGAGGACAGCATTGAGTGTAATAAAAGCGCTGGCTTGCGTAGAAGAGCCGTCAACCGAGATTAAAAAAGCAATACTTAGATTGAACACATCAGCACCCCATGTTCACGCGATGCACTCATACAAGGCCAAATTTTTCCCTAGATTTGTAAAATCGCTCATTGTTTCCCATGTAGATCTGGATAACATCTCTAATGTAAGAATATACGATCCATACGTGGGTAGTGGAACAACATTGGTAGAATGTGCCCTTATGGGGATGGAATCTATCGGAACCGACATAGATCCTTTGTCTTGCTTTATATCAGATACCAAAGTCCAGTCATTAGAAATGGATGCATCCTCAATATGGATGGGAAACAAAACGGAATGTAAGGAATAGTGCTATAAATTCCCTGAATTAATCCATCGTAAATTCGAAAGAAAGAACGATTTAGAGTCGGAAAAAAAATATGAATCTCTAATTTCTGCAAATCTCAGCAAATGTTCAGGGTTGACTGAAGATGTAAAGAAATTGTACATGATTTCCATAAGCGATGCCCTGACACGGAAATTCAACATTAGGATGATGGGAACTGGAAGCGGAAGATTCGCAATGGAAATAGGGAAAACTCCACTGCAAAAAATAATAGACTCGGACATGGAGTACAACATAGCTTGTCTGGAGATCATAGGTCTGATTAAGACATTATACGGATTAGAAGTGAAAAAACCTAAAGTTATAAATGGAAATGCAATGGAACGCGACGAACAGGACAATACAATAGACCTGATAATAACGTCCCCTCCATATTTGCCTGCATCGTCTGGTCGTGAGGACTACATAATTGGAAAACTGATATCATCCACTGCGCTCGGATTAACAAATGAAGAATCAACTAATGAATTCCTGAAAGAAAGCGTAGGGTCGATGAATAATTCCTCAGAATCAAACAAGGACGAGCTGCCGGAGGAAGTGATAGAACTGTATGAATGGCTAATGAAGGATGAACTAAGATGCATCAAAGCAAAGCCTATACTATCCTATTACACATCATTGAAGAGATCGTTTAAAGAAGACTACCGTACGCTAAAGAAAGACGGTATTTCTATTTACATAGTGGGGAAAACATCAACATTCTACAAATCGGAAAGTAAAGAAGTGCTTTATACCGTAAAATGTGACGAAATACTGAAAAAGATAGCGATTTCGGTAGGATTCGAAATAATTGAAACACTGGACGTAGAATTGAACAAAAAGAATTACAATGCGCGTCCACGTTCAATAGATAAATACTACGAAACAGCAATTATTATGAAGAAAGCCGGGACTAGCCCTACACTTCGGAATAAATGAAAAAAGTGATAATGCCGCTAAAAAAAACTCTATGTAAAGTACCCCCGAACTTTCTAATAGAGTTACAGGATTTCGTGACGTCCATCTACCAAGGACTGATAATCGAGATTCTATACATATTGGTCACAGTGATATCGGCGATTCTGGTCCATTGTCAGCCAACGATGTGCGTTCCATGCATAGCAGTGATGCTGTTGCTTCGCTTCAGCCAGGTATACGAAGATTATAGGATCTACCGCAGTTCGGACTGGAGGGGAATGCTGGCCGGATTCACCGTTCTGATGGCATGCTATATCGTGGGAGCATCTGGCGTCTGCGATGTTGTCGCTTATGGGTGTACAATGATCCTAGGAAAATGCGCCATCGAGATGCATAATAACAAGAATAAAACAGTTCAAGAGAAAGGAAATACCGAGACTCTGAATAAAGGATAAGACGATGGAATATGGACAAAGAAGCTAAACTAATAGTGGAATTGTTTGATGAAGATAACATCGGAGGAATCAAAAAGTTGGACTCCGGGATAATCCTGCTTCCGAGAAAAACAAACGATGGCAATCTATACCCAGAATATACAGTAGATCTGATGAAAATCCTGAGGAATGCATATCCGAATTTGAAAGCGGAGATGAGCGACAAGAATGCCCAGACAGAAAGCATTCACTCGGCAGACGTCATACTTCCGACGATACAATTCGCAACAGACGTCATGATAGGGGTCGTGTCTTCAATCGTTTCAGGAATCATAATCAAATTCATAGAATCAAGGATCAGAGAAGGCGAGAAGGAATCAACTAAAGTGAAATTAGAGATAATAATAGACGAGAAAGAGGGATACAAGAGAATAACATACGATGGCCCTGCAAGTAAAATGAAAGAATTGAATGAGACAATAGAAAAACTGAGATGAGTTCTGTTTTAGATAAATATGATTTATCGACCGTCTGCGGAGCAGCGGATTTCAAAATCCTTCGTCCGATGCTCAGGAGAATACCAAAGCAACTGAATGCGCTTCATTTCAGAGCCGCTGATAACGAAATAGAAAAATCCCGTCAGATTCTAGAAAAGATGGAACACAATGCAGAGAAATCAGATGATGAAACGATGATGAATGAGATCTGCCTGGTCCGCATATATGTGAAGTTGTGGAAATCATACTAGATGTTCTGGAACGATGCTGTATCTAGACAATACGAAAAATCCTGGATGCAACTGCAAGATGCTAAAGATCACGCGGACTATTTGATGAAGCATCTGACCGATCCAGAACAAATGAAGATACCATGGATTTTACATTTACTAGAAAACTACGAGATTCTGTTCCCATATAGGATATTCGCTAGCCCACATTACACGGTGAATGAAATACAGTGTTCGATATGCGGATTAGAAACAAAGGACCCGAAATGCGTCCACATAACAGGACACATGTACAGAGGAAAAATAGCAACAACAGTAAACAAGATTGAAAAAATAATCGAGATATCCTTAGTAGAGAATCCAGCAGATAAAAGGCTCATTATCAAAATCAACAATGAAGATTATAACTACAAAGGAATAAGAGAAGCAATCAAACACATCAAACATCCGCTGGTGGACTTCGACATATTTGGAACCTACGATGAGAATACAAAGGGAAAGAAGATGATATTGAACGGGACAGTTATGACCGAATATATACCGGGAAATACCAAATTCACGCCTAAACACATAGAATGCTATATGGGCAGAAACAATTTAGATCGTTAGACAAGCCGGTATGATCCATACAATCTACGAGGCTCATCACTCGGAAAGATGCCAGATATTATCAAATTATAATGATCATGAATCTTAGTTGACTATTTTCACATCATTATGGTAGGTTAATCCAAAAGCTACAGTCTGTCTCCTGAGGAAGTATTCGTCAGGCTCCTGGAAGGGCCCGTCCATGACGAGGTCGCGTCCGCTAGGGAGGCCTAGTTCGAGCGTGGACACCGTAAAGGGCGTCAGGGAGGAGAAGTCCGATAGGGTCATTCCCACGGCTCTCAGGTCGTCCTTGAACCTCAGGTAGATGGTCTTCACCTGCTCGAAGTGCTCCGCGAAGGAGAGGATGGGGTTGTCCTGGATGTACCTCACGTAATTGCCGACGGGGTCGTCGGCCCCCTCGTACGTGCGGAGCATCTCGCCGCACTCCTGGCAGACGCGGATCTTGTACTGGCGG
>JAEEGL011887747.1_pt1 | contig 16329 bp, 12 predicted proteins | sample 9134231 | NCBI WGS metagenome assembly JAEEGL01 (sample SAMN16246548, study PRJNA631951) | gut metagenome | biome: gut microbiome; feature: rumen; material: fiber-attached | host: Bos | place: Iran: Karaj | collected 2018-10
AAGCAAGCAGAACAGCAGCCAGGAGAATGATCATTCTCTTTGGGCTCACCATGCCTTGGAACAAAGGTTCATCTATCAGCTTACCATTGTCAGCAGTAGCAGCCAAAGCGATACTATTCTCTTCACGTTTCTGCAGGAGCAACATGTAAATGGTTGATTTAACATCCTGTTGACGACCTGCCTGATTCAGCACACGTTCCTGAAGAGGAGCAGCAGAAACACGGCCCTGAAACTTAGAGAACTGTGACTCGATACCCTGACGATTAATGTCTGCAGAATGACGAGCCTGCATAAGTGCAGTCTGGATGCTGGACTGCAATTCATCAATGGTGGCTGTCAGTGTCTGCACCTGCGGAGCCTTCTCACTAGCAGCCTTCAACAGGCGGTTTCGATCCTGAACTGCCTGATTGTAGCTATTAATGAGACTGGTAGATGCTGCATCTGTCATACCCACATTAGAAGGAATCAGCTGATATTTGTTTTTCGGATTATTGACATATTCACGCAGGAAATCAAGCATCTGTACTTGCGAATTAGCCTCAGAAAGACGGGCCGAGAACTGGTTGGACATCTGCACAGATTGAGTAGCATCTGACAAGGAGGTCACTGCATTCTGCTGTTTGAATCTCTGTATCTCACTCTCCGTACTTCCTAATTCCTCATTAATCTTTGCCATACGATCGTTGATAAACTCTTCCGTACGCAACGCCACTTCATTCTTGTCAGCATTGGCCTGACGATTATAACAAATGTTAAGCTGGTTGAGTACATCGATAGCACGACGGTAATTTCTGTCTCTTAAGGTCAACTGGGCTATGGAAGTCAGTTTGGAAGTAGGCTCAATACTCAATCTGCTAAGGTATTCAGTAGCCACCAGCATTGGTGGACGGATAGTTACAAAATATACTGCATCTTTAACGAAATCCTTATCTGGGACCTTAGTCATAGTAAGTGTACCTAAGGAAATATGGAATGAGGCAGGCAATGAATTAACCACCTTCTTGAATATAGACTTTTCATTTTTCCCACTCATAACAGAACCAGAGATAACATAAGTGGTATCCTCGCGTGAAACCTTTAACTTCAACCACTCAGTTTTCTCCAGCAGATTAAAATCCAGAGAATCAAGATGCTGCGGGTCCAAATCGATATTGAAGGGCTGATCTTTATAGACAATTGCAGTAGTGACACGTCCTTCACGACGATACTCCGTATAGATTTTCAAATCTTTTACGACATCGCGGAGCAAGACGCGTGACTTCAACACCTCCATTTCATTCTCAATACCCGTGGAATTGCTTAAAAAACCTAGATCCTCCACATTAGCCAACATCTTGTTGGTTCCTCTTTTCTTCGTTTCATCCTTTATTAGCATACGTGCAGAAACCTCATACATAGGTTCTGCATAGCGCAAATAAATGAGCGCGCCACATACAAAGATGATAAGCGACAAAAGGAACCACTGCCAGTTCAGCACTAACGCGGCAAAAATGGTCTGGAAATTAAGACGTGAAAGACCAGCTCCAGAATCCTCTTCCAGAAGTTCCTCAATTTCTTCGAGACTGAATTTCTTCTCTTCTGACATATTCTTACTACTTTTACTAATTCTTATTACAATTTACACAACACTTATTGAAGGAAAAACATTCCTTATTACGCAAAATGTTGAATTTTCCGCTGCAAAGGTACGAAAAAATATATAAATAAAAAAATAAGTATCCGAAAATTTCTCTCTTATCTACTTTTATTTCGCATAAACCAACTATGGGTATAAAAATGGTACATCAGCAAAGAGATGGTCGTAAGTGAGAGACAGACATACAATAAAGAGTCTTCTTGTCCGTAAAAAACAGCATATCCCATACATAGACCACTCGCCACACCGGTTTCCCACCCCAAGAAAAAAGTACTTTGCGATGTTCCACGCTTACAGTGACGGCTCAGTTTAATGAAGAACAAGAGGAACCGGGCACTGATGATGCCCATTGCCAAACCGACCAACACAGGTGCAACAGGACTCTGAGGATAGCCTAACAATATGAACAAGGCCCCTAGCAGAAGAATTTGTCCACTAAGCACCTCGCTTTTGAGTTCTGCCTCACGGAACACAAAACGCTGCGCCAACAGGGCCAAAAGAAACCCCGCCATCATCAGTCCATAGAAAATAGGTTGTAACGGCAGCGACAACAATAGTCCCATTACCATGCTGACCAACAATAGATTCACAAAGAGTACATATCCTTGAGGAAGCCAGAAACGGTCAAGCGAGGCAATTCGCACCCCCTCTTCAGGAGTCCTGAAAGGGAAGTTGACACGATGAATAAAGAGTATGGCCAGTACAGCACAGGCAATAGCTCCCAAAAGCACTCGGTTAAAATCGAGAAACACATAGATAAGTAGTCCTGCCAATGGTCCTAACGACAATGCAAAGCGTGCAAACCAAGCAGCACTGTGATTAGCCTCAGTACGCTGATATGATTCACAAGTGTCGATAATCAGCGTTGAAGACAGAACCATCTGCGCCAGTCCGAAGGCGGCTCCCAACACCAAGCGGTGTATGAGGAAAAACCAAAACTCCACGACCTCAGAATGCAGTCCGTCTATGTACCATAGTAACACAATATCGACTTCCATGGCTACTATGGCCCACATGCAGACAACGTTACGCCTAAAACGTTGTACTAACCACGAGCAGTGGGCTCCCAGCAAATACAGGCCGATTCCGAAAACTCCCATTGACAGGCCTGTCTCCACAGGTGAAAAGTGTTCCGTTTTCAGCAGCCAATCCGGCAGGACTGGAACCAGCATATAGACTGTTGTTGTCAGCAGCAGGTTTGCTATTACCAACAGCCAAAAGTCTCTATGCCACAATCTGATATGTATTGGTGTATTCTGGGTATTCATCCATTAATACGATTCGTTCTCATTGGGAAAATCGCCACTCTTGACATCTTCCACATAGTGTCCCACAGCATCGGTAATTATCGTATTGAGGTCAGCGTAACGACGCAGGAAACGGGGAGAGAATCCCTGTGTCATTCCCAGCATGTCAGCCACAACCAACACCTGACCGTCACAGCCGCCACCAGCACCAATACCGATAGTAGGACAACTGATTTCCTGAGTCACGCGTGTTGCTAGCTGGGCAGGCACCTTTTCCAATACAACGGCAAAACAACCTGTTTCTGCCAACAGTTTCGAATCGCTAATCAGCTTTTCTGCCTCAGCTTCCTCCTTGGCTCTGACGGCATAAGTACCGAACTTATTGATAGACTGTGGAGTCAGCCCAAGATGCCCCATCACAGGAATACCTGCATCAAGGATTCGTTTTACGGTATCAATGATTTCAACACCACCTTCCAGTTTCAGGGCATCGCAACCGCTTTCCTTCATGATTCGGATAGCATTGCTGACACCCTCAGCTGCATTCACTTGATATGAACCGAAAGGCATATCGCATACCACTAGAGCACGATTGACGGCACGTACTACGCTCTTGGCATGATAAATCATCTGTTCTACAGTAATGGGCAGCGTGGTCAAATTGCCTGCCATCACATTAGACGCCGAGTCACCAACCAGTATTATGTCTACACCAGCCTTGTCCACAATGCCGGCCATTGTATAATCATAAGAAGTGAGCATGGAAATCTTCTCACTCTTTTGCTTCATTTCCATCAAACGGTGGGTCGTTACCTTACGGTTATCACTTACTAAATATCCTGCCATTTCTTTTTTACATTATATTGTTTACAATTCAAAGTTCACATAATCTTTAATCACTTGGTCACACAGCGGCATAATGCTCTCTGCGCTATTGGTAGTAGCCAGTCCGATGACGTGCATTCCTGCTGCGCGTCCTGACTTCAATCCATTAAATGAGTCTTCAAAGACTACACAGTCTTCGCGACTGACACCTAAGCGGCCGGCAGCTTTCAGATAGCAGTCCGGATCAGGTTTCGAGGCAGAAAAGTCCTCCGAAGTCAAGATGGCGTCAAACATTTCCCTGAAATCTGAGTGCTTGTTGTATACTGCCTCCATCTTCTTTTGGTTCGAACTGGTAACCACAGCAGTCTTCACCCCCTGTCGATGCAACTGACGGACAAAAGCCTCAAAGCCGTCAATGTATTCATAGGTCATATGGTGTTCATACTGGTTCAGCCGTTCCGTGATAAGAGCCCGCTTCTCAGCCAAAGGGCCACCAAACCAAGAATCATAAATCTGCGACAAAGTCTGCCCTTTGATCTCATGCTCCAGTCCTGGATGTTCAGGATGGAATTCACGGCACTGGTCGCCCCAGAATATGGTGTACTGGGGTTCCGTGTCAAAAACAACACCATCCAAATCAAACAATGCAGCCTTCACTTTTCTTACCTTTTTCATTTGAGGGTGCAAAATTACTACAATCTTTGAAACTTTAGACTTTGAACCTTGAGCTTTATGACTTTGCTTAAGTAAATTTAACACTTCAATCTGTCACAAAGTTCAATACTCAAAGCCCATAACTCGAAGAAAAACAGTACCTTTGCAGTCATGAATCGAATTTTCAAATACTTTCCTCACCTGTCTGACGAACAGCAGCGACAATTATCGATGCTCGACGAATTGTATCGCGACTGGAATGCGAAGATTAATGTGATTTCACGCAAAGACATTGACAATCTGTATGAGCACCATGTTCTGCACTCCATGTCTATAGCCAAGATGGTAAACTTCCGACCCGGAACAAAAATATTGGATTTTGGCACAGGAGGCGGTTTCCCGGGCATTCCGCTGGCTATTCTGTTTCCTGAGTGCCACTTCAAGCTCATCGATGGCACAGGCAAGAAGATACGTGTAGCCCAAGAAGTCTGCAATGCCATCGGACTAACAAACTGCGAACCTTGTCATCTTCGTGGCGAGGACGAAAGCGGAAGATACGACTTTGTGGTCAGCCGTGCTGTGATGCCTTTGCCTGATTTAGTGAAGATTGTTCGCAAGAACATTGCAAAAGCCAACAAGAACGCTTTACCCAATGGTATCATCTGCCTGAAAGGTGGTGATTTGCAGGCTGAAATACTACCATTCCGCAAGCTTGTAGAAACAGCGGAGCTCAGTCAGTGGTTCGAGGAACCGTGGTTCAAGGAAAAATATTGTATATATCTTCCTTTTTAGCGCAAATACGGATTACACAAAAGTTCGTCTGCTATCGTGCTTTGTGGGCCATGCCCACTGAGTACAAGCGTGTCTTTAGGAAGCTTGGCAACCACATTAGACAAGCTCTGCTGCATCTTAGTCCAATTGCCTTCAGCAAAGTCTGTGCGGCCTATACTCATGCGGAATAAAGTGTCGCCAGTAAAGGCAGTATGCTCCTCTGCGCAATAAAATATTGCCGAACCGTAGGTATGTCCTGGTGTCTGCAACACCTTGATGGAATGAGTTCCAAAAGCCACAATGTCATCCTGTTTCAACACCCGCCCGACTGGTGGCTGTTCCTCCTCAAGCTGTATGCCAAACAAGCTGCTGGCTTGCTCAGACAAATGCCCTACAAGCTGACTGTCCTCTGAACAGGCCTCAACCTCCAGCTTATATTCACGGTACAGCATTGCATTTCCGAAATTATGGTCCAGATGACCGTGGGTAGCCAGCAAATGTACTGGTTTCAAGTGGTGGTTTCGTATATAGGTCTTGATAGCCTCTTTCTCATCAATGAAAAAGGCTCCACAGTCAATGATGATACATTCACCGCTCTCATCGCTCACCACATAGCAATTTTCTTGCAAGGGGTTACACACAAAACATTTTACAGTCCACATCTTATTCCTATTTAACTCTTACTTTTACGCCTTTGCTCTCGTTCTGCATTCTGTCAAGGGATGTGATGACATAGACACAAGGAGTCTGTTCTGTAACTGGCACCTCATAAAAAGTGTTAGGGGTTATCGCCACTAGATGACTGTTGTCGTCCAGATCTACATACTCGCCATAGGCAAACCGATACACAGCATACATGTCAGCCATATCCTTCCATCCCTCACCCTTTGGTGCAGTCCAAAAGACAACTCGCTGGCCGTCGATATTGAAGGCTTTCACCTTGCGTGGCTTCTTGGGAGCCTTAGAGTCTATCTGCTTGATTGCAGGCTGAAAGGCTGGTGTTCGCCAATAGATATTACGTAGCGACATACCATAGTTACCTATGTTGTCAACAGCCGCCTTTGCATACCATAGCACAGTACCCTTCACACGAGGCATCTCCTGATGCAGTCGCATCTTGGCAGCCAGCTGGTGCTGGTTTCTGTTTCTGGGGTCTGCGTTCTTGACTGTGCGTTCCACATCTTCGCCAATATAGAGGTTTGTATTGGTTAGGTGATTATTCCACCAGTGAATCAGCTCATCGTAGTCGGCAGCCTTGTGGCCTATCTCCCAGTAAAGCTGTGGGACACAATAGTCCATCCATCCCTCGCGGTCCCACAACAGGACGTCAGCATAAAGATCATCGTAATTCTGAAGGCCATTGGTACGGCTTCCGTTGGGGTCATTGCGCTGGTTACGATAGATGCCAAAGGGCGAGACGCCCACCTTCACCCACGGTTTTGCATCGTGAACAGTATGATAGAGTTGTTCGATAAATAGGTTCACGTTTAGTCGGCGCCAGTCACCACGGTCACGAAGGCCGTAATTGTTGGCAGCAAAGTTGGCATTGTCAGGGATGCTGATCCCTGGTGCTGGATAAGGATAGAAATAGTCATCGATATGCAATCCGTCTACATCATAACGGGTAACCAAGTCGCGAACCACCTCACAGATGTAGTCGCGACATTGTTGCAATGCCGGATTGAGCAGCGTCAGTCCGTCATACTGAAAAGTCCATTCCGGATGCCTGACGACCACATGGTTGCGAGCATTCACATGGGCCACCTTGGTCTTGGCACGATAGGGATTGATCCATGCATGCAGTTCCATACCACGACGGTGACACTGTTCTATCATCCATTGCAGTGGATCCCAATAAGGATAAGGGCGACAGCCTTGCTCACCTGTCAGATAGTAGCTCCAGGGTTCCAACGCACTTTCATAGAGGGCATCACACTCAGGACGTACCTGGAATATGATGGCATTACACCCATCTTTCTTTAACTCGTCCAACTGGTAGGTCAGCGTACGTTGCATGACCTCAGTCGACATTCCCATAAACTGCCCGTTGACACTCTGAATCCAAGCCCCACGGAACTCACGTTTCTGCTGGGCTTGCGCTATGAGCACAAACAGCAATAGTATTACAACACTCTTTATTCTTCCCATATCTTAGGTTTGTTTTTTCTTGCTTCACTCAAAGGAACCAACTGTTGCTGTTCCTGATGATAGCTCTCACGCATTTGTTCGTATTTTTCGTCCAGCTCATGTTCCATTTTCTGTTCCTCGTCACCATCCATCAAACGAGCTGCTACAAGTGCATTTTGTGAGGCGTCTTTCATCCATATCACAGGTCCGCCATAAACAGGAGCTATCTTCAATGCAACATGCAGCTCACTGGTTGTAGCTCCTCCAATCATAATAGGAATGTCCACTCCTGCACGCGCCAATTCATGCGCCACATTGACCATTTCCTCCAACGAGGGAGTAATCAGTCCTGAGAGGCCTATCATGTCAACCTTCTCCTCGACTGCCTTTCGCACGATTTGTTCTGCAGGCACCATTACGCCCATGTCAATGACTTCGTAGTTGTTGCAAGCCATGATGACACTCACTATATTCTTGCCTATATCATGTACGTCACCTTTGACCGTAGCCAGCAGAACCTTGCCATTCTTCCTTGCACCCTCTTCATGGTCTTTCTCCAGATAGGGTTGCAAGATGCTGACAGCCTGCTTCATGGTCCTGGCCGTCTTGACCACCTGTGGCAGGAACATCTTCCCTGCCCCAAACAATTCGCCTACACGGTTCATGCCAGCCATCAGCGGGCCTTCAATGATGCTGACAGCCTTAGGGTATTTCTGCAATGCTTCCTCCAGGTCGTCCTTCAGATAATCACCGATGCCTTTGACCAGTGCCTGCTGGAGACGTTCCTCAACGGACGACGGACGCTGTACAACAGGAGCAGCCTGACCTTTAGGGCTGTTATCCGCCTGCATGGCCTGACTGGTCTGGTCTGCCAAGGCTATAAGTTGCTCCGCAGCACCCGGTCTGCGATTCAGGACTACATCTTCGATGATGTCCAACTGATCTTGCGGGATATCCGAATAAAGGACTTTCGTTGCAGGATTCACGATGGCAAAGTCCATCCCTGCCTGAATGGCATGATAGAGGAACACTGCATGCATAGCCTCACGGATATAATTGTTGCCACGGAACGAGAACGACAGATTAGAAACACCTCCACTGACATGTGCCCCGGGCAGGTTCTCGCGTATCCAGCGTGTGGCACGTATGAAGTCAGCAGCATAACCATCATGCTCCTCCATACCCGTTGCAATCGCCAAGATATTCGGGTCGAAGATAATATCTAACGGATTCATTTCAACCTGCTGGGTTAGAATACGATATGCCCGCTCTGCAATTTCTATTCTCCGTTCATAGCTGGTCGCCTGTCCTTGTTCATCAAAGCACATCACCACGACAGCAGCGCCATAGCGCTTCACGTCCTTTGCGCGCCTCACAAAAACGTCTTCGCCTTCTTTCAGCGATATCGAGTTGACAATGCTTTTACCCTGCAGGCATTTTAGTCCTGCGGTGATGACGTCCCAGTCAGAAGAGTCTATCATGACTGGCACAGAAGCAATGTCTGGTTCTGTCGCTATCATGTTCAGGAAGTTGACCATCTCCTGCCGCGCATCCAGCAGACCATCGTCCATATTGACATCAATGACCTGTGCACCGTCACTCACCTGCCTACGTGCTATCGCGACAGCCTCGTCGTATTGTTTTTCCTTAATCAGTCTCAGGAATTTCCGAGAGCCTGCCACATTGCAGCGTTCACCGACATTCGTGAAGGTACGTACTTCCAGGGCATTCAGACCTGAAAGTAGCAGCTGCCGAGGAGCATCTGCAGGCCTTCGAGGGGGGGTGCCTGTCACCAACGGTACATACGCAGCAATAAACTCTGGCGTGGTACCACAGCATCCGCCTATTATGTTTACCAGTCCTTCTTCAACCATCTGTCCCATCTTGGGAGCCATGCTCTCGGCAGACTCATCGTATAGGCCCATGGCGTTGGGGAGTCCGGCATTGGGATAGGCAGATATATAATAAGGTGCCTTTCGGGCCATTTGGCGCAGATAGGGAATCATCTGCGTGGCACCGAATGAGCAGTTCAGTCCCACGGAGAAAATAGGATATGGGCTGATGCTCGCCAGAAAGGCGTCAATGGTTTGTCCGCTCAGTGTCCTGCCTGCCAGGTCGCTCACCGTCATGCTCAGCATCAAAGGCACCTGTCTGCCGCGCTGTTCCATCGCATGCAGTGAGGCGTCAATGGCCACCTTGGCATTCAGCGTGTCGAAGATGGTCTCAATCAGTATGGCATCCACCCCGCCCTCTATCAGCGCGTCAGCTTCTTCTTTGTATGCTTCGTACAGTGTGTCGTAGTCCAACTCACGCAGAGCGGGGTTGCTGACATCGGGCGACATAGAGCAGGTCTTATTCGTCGGACCTATCGACCCTGCCACGAAACGCGGCCTGTCTTCCGTCGAGTATTCGTCGGCACACTGACGTGCCAGTCGTGCTCCGGCCAAGGCCATCTCGCGGGCTTTGCCCTCCAGGCAATAGTCTGCCTGCGATATGCGTTGGGCATTGAAAGTGTTTGTGGTGATGATGTCGGCACCAGCCTTCAAGTACTGACGGTGTATGTCAGCAATGACGTCAGGGCGTGTCAGGTTCAGCTCGTCAGAGTTGCCTGTCTTGCCAAGCACTTGCCCTATCATGGTACCCATGGCACCATCGAGTATCAGAATACGCTGTTTGATAATGTCCTGCATGTCGTTCATCTTTTATAGACCTTCATGGCACGGTCCATTTCACGCCTGTCTTCTTTTTCCTTCAGCGTCTGACGCTTGTCGTACTCCTTCTTACCCTTGCACAGGGCGATATCCATTTTCGCACGGCCTTTCTCGTCGATAAACACCAATAGGGGCACAATAGTATAGCCCGTCTGCTTGGTGGCAGAAGCCAGTTTCTGGATTTCCCGTTTGGTAAGCAGCAGCTTGCGGTCACGCTTCATCTCGTGGTTATTGTACGAACCGTAGAAATAGGGCGATATGTTCATACCCTTCACCCACATTTCCCCGTTTATGATGGTACAGTAGGTATCAACCAGCGAAGCCTTGCCCATCCGGATGCTCTTGATCTCCGTACCAGTCAGCACAATGCCTGCCGTATAAGTCTCTATGAAGAAATATTCAAATCCAGCTTTTTTGTTCTTGATATTGACAGGACTCTTCTTTCTTATCAGTTCTTCCTCTTTATTCATCTATCTTCGCAAAATGATCAATATGTTCATCAATATAGCGCGCTATCTGTTCCGTCCATGCCTCTTCTTCCTCAACAAAAGTGTCGTCCATGTCGTCGAACTCCGGGTACTGCTCGAAAAGTGCCATAAACTCCTCGTCCGTACATTCACCCTCCAGCTTTTCACCATATTTATTATATAAAGTGTGTGCGTCGTAGACCAGTTTCGACAACTCGCGCATACCCCACAGCTGTTTGACAGCTTTGGCAAAGGGATTCTTGAACACAAAAGGTCCGTAGCCGTTATGTATCAGCTGTACGAAACCACCGTCCATCACCTCCTGGTGCAGTACGTCCCACACCAGCAGAGTCATCTGGTCTGCATTCAGCTGAGCGATATTTTCCTGCGTCAGCTGTCCCCCCACAGCGTCCTTGATGGCTGTGACAAAAGCATCCACAAAGGCATCCGTACCCTGGGCAGCGGCCTTCCGCAAGGTTTCGTCATGAATCGTCACGTTGATCATAGCGATTCACATTCATTCACCCACAATACACTTGTCGCATCGCTCGGCATACGCCAGTCGCCACGAGGCGACAGGCTGATGCTTCCCACCTTGGGACCATCAGGCAGGCAGCTGCGCTTGAACTGCTGCGAGAAGAAGCGCCTGCAGAACGTCGTAAGCCACTTCTTGATGGTCTCCTTGTCATAGCTGTTTCCAAAAGCTGCCTGGGCCAGGAGCATGATCTTGGCCGGACGGAACCCGAATCTCATGAAGTAGTACAGGAAGAAGTCATGCAACTCGTATGGTCCTACCAGGTTCTCAGTCTTCTGCACGATGTGTCCTTCAGCGTCAGCGGGAGTCAGCTCGGGCGAGATGGGAGTTGCTATGACGTCGATGAGTGTATCGCGCTGCTCCTGGAACTTCGGGATTGTCGCAATATAGCGGATAAGATACTGTATCAGCGTCTTGGGAATACCACCATTGACGCCATACATCGACATGTGGTCGCCATTATAGGTTGCCCATCCAAGGGCCAGTTCCGACAAGTCGCCAGTACCGACGACAAGTGCATTCAACTTATTGGCCAGGTCCATCAGGATCTGGGTACGCTCGCGTGCCTGGGAATTCTCGTATGCGGCATCGTGCAGCGCCTTGTCGTGGCCTATGTCCTCGAAATGCTGGGTCACGGCCTTGGCTATAGATATTTCCCTCTGCGTAATGCCCAACGACTGCATCAGTGTCGTAGCATTGGTGTGAGTGCGGTCAGTCGTTCCGAAACCAGGCATGGTGACACCCACAATACCCTTGCGGTCGTAGCCCAGCCTGTCGAACGTACGGGCACATACCAAAAGGGCCAGCGTTGAGTCCAAGCCTCCGCTGACTCCCACGACGACATGCTGGCAATTGGTATGGTACAGTCGTTTGGCCAGTCCTGCCGTCTGTATGTTCAGTATCTCCTCGCACGTTTCGGCCATCTCACTGTCTGCAGGTATGAAGGGGTGCGCATCGATGTGGCGCGTCAGCTGGAAGGGATGCTCCTCCTGGGCAGGCTTCGCTTGGATTATCAGGGCATGGGACTCGCGCTGGGCGTTGATGAATGTCGAATTGGTCTGTCGCTCCGTGCGCAGGCGTTCCACGTCTATCTGTGCCGTCGTCAACTGGGGCTGCAGCGAGAATCGTTCACCTTCTTCCAGCTGCCGTCCGTTTTCGAATATCATGGTGCATCCTCCATATACCACGTCCTGTGTCGACTCTCCGAATCCGCACGAAGTATAGACATAGCCGCTCATGGTGCGGGCACTCTGCTGTGCTACCAACGAGCGCAGGTAGCGGTGCTTGCCTATCAGCTCGTTCGATGCCGAACAGTTCATGATGATGTCGGCTCCAGCCATCGTCAGGTTATTGCTGGGCGGTATGGGTGCCCATACGTCTTCACAGATTTCCACTCCGAACTTGACGCCGTCTGCCGTCTGGAAGAGTTTTGGCTCTGGCGACAGCGTGACGGGCGTGCCTGCCACATAGACGTCGGTAGGATTCAGGTCCTGGGCTGAGGCAAACCATCGCTTCTCGTAAAACTCATTGTAGTTGGGCAGATAGGTCTTAGGCACGATGCCAAGAATACAGCCGCGCTGGATGACCACTGCACAGTTGAGCAGCAACCCGCCTGCCATGACAGGCATTCCGACAACGCTGATGACATCGAGCTTGCGGGTGAAGTGCAGCAGCATCATCAACCCTTCCTCAGCCTTCGAGAGCAGCAGTTGCTCCTTGAACAAGTCCTGACAGGAATAACCTGTGATGCCGAGCTCAGGGAAACAAACCACCTCGACATGTTCTTCCTCAGCCATTGCAATAAGCTTCTCTGTCTCCTGCACGTTAAAGACGACATCAGCCACCTTCACGGCGGGAACGGCAGCAGCCACTTTAATGAATCCGTACTTCATATCTTCACTTTTTTATTGGTTTCACATCAAGTTTCCACACTCCATCACGATTTATGGCATCAGCAGCGACGAGTCTCCATAGCTCAGAAAGCGGAAGTCGTGCGTTAGCGCATAGTCGTATATCCTGCGCCAGTCGCCATGCACCAGTGCGCTCACCAGCAGCAGGAGTGTGCTTTGCGGCTGGTGGAAGTTGGTAATCAGCATCTTCACTATCTTGTACTCGTAGCCCGGTGCTATGATGATCTGCGTCGACGAGTGCAGCACGCTCAGTCCCTGGCGGTCCATCCAGTCCAGCAGGGCCTGCAGGGCGTCCGTGGCACTGACAGCGTCCTGCTGTGTGCCCTCTCCTTCGTACGGCTCCCACTGGCTGACGTGCAGTTGCTCTTCCGTCAGGTCAGCCCGTGCCATCACCTTGCGTCCCATGTAGTACAGGCTCTCCAGCGTCCTGACACTGGTCGTACCTACGGCAATGGCCTCGCCTCCGTGGGCTATGAGTCTTTCCAGCGTGTGGCGATGCACAGCAATATATTCCGTATGCATGGGGTGCTCGCCTATGGTCTCACTCTTCACCGGCCTGAACGTCCCCGCTCCCACGTGCAGCGTCACCTCCTCGCGTTCAATGCCGCAGCTGTCGACATCTGCCAGCACGCGCTCTGTGAAGTGCAGCCCTGCAGTAGGTGCTGCCACGCTGCCCTTGATTTTCGAGTACACCGTCTGGTACGTCGTCTTGTCGCTCTCCTGCGACTCCCTGTTCAGGTAGGGAGGAATGGGCAGCTCGCCCATCGCGTCGAGAACCTCGGCAAACGATGCAGGGCTTTGTCCGTCCTCCACCCTCCACTGGAACGCTATCAGCTGGCTCGTACCGACCTCGCCTTTGCGAATGGCAGTCACCGTCAAGGTCCCGTGGTCCGTCGCCACAGTCCTGGTCAGCGCACCTTCCTTCCATTTCTTCTGGTTGCCCACCAGACAAAGCCACTCGCAGCGCTCCGTCTGCTGGAACATCTGTTCGTAGTCTGCAGGACAGGCAGGCTCCAGCAGAAACACCTCTATCAGCGCCCCAGCATGCTCGCCTCTCTCGTTCGTCTTACGGAAATGCAGCCTCGCCTGGATCACTTTCGTATTGTTCATCACCATCAACGCTCCCTGGGGCAGATGGCGCGCCAGGTTGTAAAACATGTCCTCGCCTACCTTTCCCTTATCGTAAATTAGGAGCTTCGAGTGGTCACGCTCCGCCATCGGAAACTTCGCAATCCGCTCGTCAGCCAGTTCGTAGCTGTAGTCACTGATATGTATTTCTTTTGTTTTCATCGCTCAATAGCGCGTGCAAAAATACATAAAAAAAACGTACTAGCCAAATAGTCAGCGCGTTTTTTATCATCTTCCCGACGAAGCACCCGTTGGGCGCGTGCGAAACCCTAGTATATTAACGATATTCTGACCATACATGTACGTCATATGATTACACATTTTAAGTTCGTTAGTTGAAATGGAATTGTCTATTCCGGATGCAACGGTACAAAAAAAATGGGAAAAACGGCATCGAACAGCTCATTTTCGACGGAATAAGATAAAAAATCGTTAAATAAGGGAATGTTATCGAAGATTTGCAGAATTATTTCTACTAACGCCCCAACAATATCTATCTTTTTTCCTGATTTCATCGATAATATGTACCTTTGCATCGGCAAATTGCAACAATTGTGACGTTTTCAACGTCTAACAAAGTGAACTATATAATATAATAAGGTATATGAAGAAAACATTATTCATTTTGGCAGCAATGGCCAGTCTGATGACGGCCAACGCCCAAAAACATTGGACACTGGACGATTGCATCCAGTATGCCCTGGAGAACAACATTACTCTGAAGAAGACGGTGCTGTCGAGACAGACAGCTTCGGAAACCCGGAAACAGTCGCAGGCAGCACTGTTTCCCTCACTGTCTGCGTCGACCAACCAGAGCCTGGGCTATCGTCCCTGGACCAACCAAGGACAGATAACGGTGACCAACGGACAGGTGGACACCAAGACTGAGAAGACGTACTACAACGGCTCTTACTCCGTCAATGCCCAATGGACAGTGTGGAACGGTAACCAGAACCACAATCAGGTGAAGCTGAACCGTGTCAGCGAGCAACAGGCAGAGCTGAAGACGGAAGAAACGGCGAACACGATTCAGGAACAGATTGCCAAACTGTTCGTACAGATTCTGTACACGACAGAGTCCATCGAGGTGATACGCCAGAGCCTGGAAACCAGCAAGAAGAACGAGGAGCGTGGACAGGCCATGTTGGAAGTGGGCAAGATGTCGAAGGCCGACCTGGCCCAGCTGAGCGCCCAGAGAGCCAACGACGAATACACCGTGGTGGAAGCCGAGTCACAGTTGGCCAACTTCAAGATGCAGCTGAAACAACTGCTGGAGCTGACGTACCAGGACTTCGACATTGCCGTCCCCGAGACGAGCGACGACCTGGCCCTGCAGGAAGTTCCCTCTATGGCTGCCGTCTATGAGGCAGCACTGCTGCAGCGTCCGGAGATCAAGAACGCCGAACTGGGACTGAAGTCGGGCGACTTACAGTTGAAGATTGCCAAGGCTGGCTGGCTGCCCACTCTGTCGATGACGGGCGGGCTGACCACCAGCACCAACTCGCTGACTGACAACGGATGGGGGACACAGATGAAGACCAACTTCAACACACAGCTGGGTGCCTCGCTGAACATTCCCTTGTACGACCAGCGCAAGGCGCGTACTGCCGTCAACAAGGCGCACATTGCACAGCTGGAAGCACAGCTGAACCTGCAGGACAAGAGCAAGACCCTGTATAGCGATATTGAGACCCGCTGGCTCGACGCCGTGACAAACCAGCAGAAATTCCGTACGGCACTGACCACCGTGGAGAGCGAGCAGACATCGTACGACCTGCTGTCAGAGCAGTTCCAGTTGGGACTGAAGAACATCATCGAGCTGCTGACGGGCAAGGACAAGCTGCTGAAGGCTCAGCACAACAAGCTGCAGTCGAAGTACACGACCATCCTGAACCTGCAACTGCTCAAGTTCTACCAGGGAGAAAAAATGAAGATATAAGAAACAAGAAAGGATAAAAAAAACGAGAGAGAGATGAAGAACAAGAAGATGTGGTGGGGCATCGGAGCCATCGTGCTATTGGCCCTGGTCATCTGGCTGTTGTCGGGTGGCAAAAAAGAAGAAGAGATTTCGTTTGAGAGTGCCAAGGTGGAGAAACATAACATCAGCACGTCAATCACGGCGACAGGTACCATCGAGCCAGTGACCTCGGTCACCGTAGGTACTCAGGTCAGCGGCATTGTGTCAAGACTCTATGTGGACTATAACTCGGAGGTCAAGAAAGGCCAGGTGATTGCCGAGCTGGACAAGACGAACCTCATCAGCGAGCTGAACACAGCCAGGGCCAATCTGGCCAGTGCCCAGAGTACGCTGAGCTATG
>JAEEGL013089790.1_pt1 | contig 16329 bp, 11 predicted proteins | sample 9134231 | NCBI WGS metagenome assembly JAEEGL01 (sample SAMN16246548, study PRJNA631951) | gut metagenome | biome: gut microbiome; feature: rumen; material: fiber-attached | host: Bos | place: Iran: Karaj | collected 2018-10
AAAGTCATACTCCTTTCGCTGCTTTCATCGAGAGGAGAGCTTGAAGCACTGCTCACAAAGAGCCAGTCGAGCATTCTGTAATATGGTTATAAACAAAAACGCTATAGTCAAAATATTGTGCGCTGTCATGGCGCTTGTAGGACTGTCCATGCTACTCCCCCTATTCGTCTCTCTATATTACAGAGAGTTCAGAGTAGCCCACTGTTTCGGAGTGTGCGCAGTTCCCGTGATACTGCTGGGATTGCTGGGTATAAAATTCCTTCCCAAGCAGGATAACTCCATCCTCAGGATGAGAGACGGTTTCTTTATCGTGGCATCCACGTGGATAGTCATGTCTCTTATTGGATGCATACCCTTCGTGATCTCCGGTGCTATCCCGAGATTCGCCGATGCATTTTTCGAGACCGTTTCCGGTTTCACAACCACAGGCTCTTCCATATTGTCAGAAATACAGAGTCTTCCGAAAGGCATACTCTTCTGGAGAAGCTTCACTCACTGGCTCGGAGGCATGGGAGTCCTGGTTCTCACTATCGCCCTTCTGCCCATGCTCGGCATAGGCGGACAGAAGATAATGAGAGCCGAGACTACAGGACCGACCATGGATAAGATATCCTTCACCATCAACAGCGGAGCCCGGGGCCTGTATATTGTTTATGCTGCCATGACCCTAGTTGAGATAGTTCTCCTTATGCTGTGTGGCCTGGATCTTTTTGATGCGTCCACCCACGCTTTCGGTACTATGGGTACCGGAGGATTCTCTACCTACAACGCTTCCATAGGAGCATTCCAAAACCTGCCTGCTGAAATAGTGATAACCGTGTTCATGGTCCTTGCAGGAGTGAACTTCAACTTGTACTATTCCGCTGTCGCGGGAAAGAGCTTTGCTCCTTTCAGGGATCCGGAATTCAAAACTTATATCGCCATAGTAATAGGCGCAATGGTATTCATAACGGCTATGCTCACTGTCCACAAGACCTACAGTGGTTTCGGCGAAAGCCTCAGGATGTCTTCATTCACGGTGGGTTCCATCATATCATCAACAGGTTATGCAATAACTGATTTCGAAGTATGGCCGGAAGTATGCAAACTCTCAGTGCTCATACTCATGTTCATCGGAGGCTGCGGAGGATCAACGGCCGGCGGGCTCAAGGTCATCAGATGTATGGTCCTTGTAAAGCTCATAAGAAGGAACGTCAAAAAGCGCCTGAGCCCAAGAACAGTAACTGCTGTTAAGGTAGGCGGCAAAGCTGTAAGTGAGGATACCCTCAACGGCATAGTCGCCCACATAGGTCTTTACGCCCTGCTCTGTGTATTCGGTACGTTCATAATATCCCTCACGGGAGTAGACAATATAACATCCTTCACTTCCATAGTCACCTGTCTTTCAAATATAGGTCCGGGATTCGGGATGATAGGACCTACTGAAAACTTCGGTTTCTACAGTGACTTCATCAAGTACCTCCTGTCGATCTACATGATTGCCGGAAGACTCGAGATGTTCACTATCGTAATACTGTTCACCAGAGATTTCTGGGACAAGAAGAGATAATGCAAAAGGTTTAGCATTATGAAAAAGAAGATCCTCACATTAGCAGCGGCGCTGCTCCTTATCTTCGCTTTGGCCATACCCGTGCATGCAGACGGAGAGCTGTCGGGCAAACTCTACATACTGCACACCAACGACGTACACGGCGCCATAGAAGGCTACTCCAAGCTAAAAGCCTACAAAGACGAACTGATAGCCAAAGGTGCCGACGTAGTCATAGTTGACGCAGGAGATTTCAGCCAAGGTAATATGACAGTCAGTATCAGTAAAGGCCTGGACGCAGTCAGGCTCATGAACGCCGTAGGATACGATGTGGTGACTATCGGAAATCATGAGTTCGATTATGGCATACCACAGTTCAGATCCAATATCAGCACACGTTCGTTCTGTGTAGTGTGCTCGAATATAGAATGTAATGGTGGGCCTTTCGACGCAGACATGTATACGTTCGACAGAGGCGGAGTGAGATTATCTTTTATCGGGGTAGCGACACCTGAAACTCAGACCAAGGCCAATCCCTCACTTGTAAAGGATCTGACTATCTATACGGACCGGACAGACCCATCCATGTATAGTATTGTTCAAACCTATTCTGACCATGCAAAAGAACTCGGCACTGATTTTGTGATAGCTCTTGCTCACCTTGGCGTGGATGACTCATCCATTCCCAACAGATCTATAGACCTGTACAATAACGTCACGGGGATCGATTTGATAATAGACGGCCATTCTCATACAGAAATAACCTACGGAACAAACGGCAGGCCTATACAGTCCACCGGTCACAGTTTTCATAACATCGGTGTCATAGTCATCGACGAAAACAGCAAGACTATTGAAAAGTCTTTCCTTCTTGATCCGGCAGAGATCACCGGGACTGACCCTGGAATCGATGCCATGATTGAGGAGATCAATGCCAATGTAGAAGCTGCCATGGGCGCAGTAATAGGGACGTCCGAGGTCGAACTCACAGGCGAAAAAACAGAAAACAGGGCTAAAGAAACAAATCACGGAGATTTCATTGCCGACGCTATGCTCTGGGCGCTGACTGAACAGTACCCCGGATCCATAGCAGGCGTGCCTGAAGACAATATCATCGCTATAACCAACGGCGGCGGCATAAGAAGAAAGATCGCTCCGGGAAATATAACCAAAGGAGACATCTTTAACGTTATGCCTTTTGGCAACACTCTGTCAGTGATCTACGTATCGGGCTCTGAACTTATCGAAGCTCTCGAAGCATCTACGTTCTCACCGCCCGCACTGATAGGCGGTTTCCCGCAGATAGCTGGTATGAAGATAACCATTGACACGACAAAGAAATTCGATCCAAATGATGAGCCATATCCCGATTCAACATTCTACGGACCCAAGACTATAAACCGAGTCACTATAAACGAAATCAACGGGAAGCCCTTCGACCCGGATGCGACATACGCTGTGATAACCAACAATTTCATTGCTGCCGGCGGAGATACGTATTATGCCTTTGCTGCAGAAGAGGATCAGTACGACACTGGTATAACCGTAGACACGATAGTTATGGATTATATAACCGAAGAACTCGGAGGAGTGATCAGCGCTTCGCAATATGCAAAGCCTCAGGGAAGAGTCACTTTATTACCGGCTGAAGAAGAGCCCGTATCCCCTCCCACCTTCGATATGAACGCCGCATACCTGTGTATGATGCTGGCAAGTTCGTTCACGATCACTGTGATACTTCCGAAAAGAAAAAGACGCTGAAAAGCGCAGAAAAACAAACAGAGCCGGGCATGTGCCCGGCTCTTACTATATCAGGCTCTTTACAAGTTCCTGTCTCTTTGAATAGACCTCGTCTATACGTTTTAGGAACTGGTAGTCCAGATCCCTGCTGTGCCCCGAGCTCATTTCATAGACCTCGGCGGCCTCAAAAGGCTCGCAGGGATAGATGCTATAAATTTTAAATAGGTTGAATTTCTTGTTGTTTAATACCGGCTCAAATATGGTAACAGGCAGGAATACAACATCCGCATCGGGAGTCCTGCATATCCTGTGGGCTATAAGGGTCATTGTGGGATGTATATGCCCTTCGCCTCTTCTTGCCATATCATCAGGGAAAACGCCTGCCTGCCTCGTTGCAGAAGGTGCGACAACTATGATCCCTTTATTATCTGCGCACTCTTTAACTTCGGTCATATACCTTCTCTCGAAGGCTATCTTGAAGTGTTCGATATACCGGAGTTTATCTTCATCCCCTTCAAACATCCTGAGCAGTTTGGATTCCGTCTTTGGAGTGATAATGGGAGTAACAGTGATACCGGCTCTTTTAAGATATGGGATCACAGGCGTTATAGTTTCATACCAGGGTATATTCACGGGAAAAAGAAAATCCCTGTCTGGGAAAGCCCTGAAACCTCTGTATAGTAGTCTGAATATCTCTCCGAGTGAGGGATGGTTGAACCCTATGACCACGCATCCGCTGTTCCTGTAATACGCTCTCAAAAGGTTGGAGGGAGCAAAGAAACTGAGTATCCTCACGGTCCTCTTTCTTATCTCTTCACGGTCTTTATTGCCGCAGATATACTTTACGAGAAATCTGCAGAAAGCCCCGGGCTTGGCCATCTCATCATAAAGCTCACCTGCTCCTATGCTTTTGAGCAGAGATACATTACCGTTATTTATTTGTTCCAGCAGTTCCTGCCTCGAAAGCTCAGCCAGCTCTGAGACAGGAATGATAACTTTTTTCATACGGCGCTTACTATTTTGACTACGACCTTTATCATCATCCTCATTGCGTCCACGGAAACGAATTCTTTGACGCTGTGATAATTCTCTCCTCCCGTGGGCAGATTGGGACAGGGAAGCCCTTTGTATGACAGCTGGGCCCCGTCTGTACCTCCCCTTATAGGGGTGGGCTGTATGTCTATTCCCAGTTCATTGAAAGCCTTTATGGCCCTGTCTACAATGTACATGCAAGGCTCCAGTTTTTCTCTCATGTTGTAATATGAATCTCTAAGGCTGACGACAACTGTATCTTTGTCATACTTTTCATTGAGGTATGAAGCGGCATGGAGCACATAGTTTTTCCTTGCTTCGAACTTGTCCCTGTCGTGATCCCTGATGATCATGGAAATGCTCGTCTGAGTCTCATCTCCGCACATTTCAGCCACGTGATAGAACCCTTCATAGCCTTCGGTATGAGCCGGAGTTTCAGCAGGCGGCAGCATTGAGATGAATTCGTTCGCAATGAGCAAAGAGTTCTTCATTTTGTTCTTGGCTGCACCGGGATGGATGTTCAGGCCGTTCACCACTACTCTGCAGGATGCTGCATTGAAGCATTCATACTCTATGCTGTCTATACGTCCTCCGTCCAGAGTATATGCATATTTCGCAGGGAAATGTTCCAGATCGAACCTGTCCGTTCCCCTTCCTATCTCTTCATCTGGAGTAAAGGCAACAAGGACTTTTCCGTGTTTTACCTCAGGATGCTCAAGAAGGTATTCCACTGCAGACACTATCTCCGCAGCTCCTGCCTTGTCGTCTGCACCGAGAAGAGTCCTGCCGTCGGTGACGATCAGTTCCTGCCCTATGAAATAGTCAAGGTCAAATTCTTTTGTTGAAATCGATACCCTTTCATTCAGAGTAATGTCTCCGCCCTCATATCTGAACTGCCTCGTCTTTATATTTGCACCCGGTGCATCGGGAGATGTATCCATATGCGCGATGAGTCCGATCACATCCCTGTCTTCACAGCCTTCACTGGCCGGAAGAGATGCGTACACGTATCCGTTCTCATCCATACGGGCATCTTCCAGGCCCAGAGATTTCAGTTCACCGGCAATGTATTTTGCAAGTTCCAGCTCTTTTGGTGAAGACGGGCAACTCTCGCTGTGCTCGTCCGATGTTGTTTCAAAACTTACGTATTTAAGAAACCTTTCAACGATATCCATTTCTTTTTCCTCACTTTTTATTCGTAAAGTCTTGCAAGACCGCCTTCCGAAGTCTCACGGTAAAGCGGTGATATATCTTTTCCCGTACGGTACATGGTGTCTACCACGTTATCGAAGGATATCTTTCTCGTATCTGCCAGAAACCTGGCTATGGAAACACAGTTCAAGGCTCTCATAGCCGCGACTGCGCATCTTTCTATGCAAGGTATCTGTACGAGTCCCTGAACGGGATCACAGGTAAGCCCAAGAGAATGCTCCATCGCCACCTCGGCAGCGTATTCTATCTGGTGCAGATTGAATCCGTAGATCTGAGCAACGGCTGCCGCAGCCATACTGCATGCAGAACCTATCTCAGCCTGGCATCCGGCTTCTGCACCTGAAATGGATGCATTGGTCCTAATGACGTTACCTATGACTCCGGCAGTTGCCAGAGCATCTATAATGGCATCCTCACTGTAGCCCATCTCGTGATGCATATAGTAAAGGACTGCAGGTATTACGCCTGCTGCACCGCAGGTAGGCGCAGTCACGACTGTCCCTTCGCAGGCATTCTCTTCAGCCACCGCGAAGGCATAGGATGAGATCACCCTGTCCTGTGTCACGTCCGGGGTCTCCCCTTCCACATGCATCTCGGAAAGCATTTTAGCCTTTCTGCTAATACCCAAAGGACCAGGAAGCATACCGGTATGTTCAAGTCCTGCCTCCACACAGTCTGACATTGCTCTCCAGATATACTTTAAATATTCGAATATTTCATCGCCTTCGCACTGTCTCACATATTCCGGAATAGTGATCCCGTCATGAGAGCAGCGGTAAAGTATTTCATCGAAGTTCTTTTCGCGGTAAATATCCCGTTCTTTGGGAAGGGTCTCCCCATCCACCTCTATAGCTCCCCCGCCTATGCTCATGATCCTCATGGTGCCTACTTCGACTCCGTCTTTGAGCGCGATGAAATCCATGGTATTTGGATGAGGGACCGGTGTGTCCTGATCATCGGGTATGATCTGCACTTCATCGAGCACGCTCCTGATGGACTTACCGGTTCCGTGACCCGTGCCCGTAAGCGCGAGGGATCCGTACAGGATCACCGTATAGTGGTCGGCATCGGGATACCTGCTTTTGAAAAGCTCCGCAGCGGCTTTAGGGCCGAAGGTATGGGAACTGGAGGGGCCCAAGCCCACCTTATACAAAGTTCTTAAAGATTCCATCATTTGCCTCCGTCACTATTTCAAGAGCCTTTTCTCCTATAGCTGTTTTCAGATATTCCATTTCATCAAGGGCTCCTTTAACGTGGGGAACTCTGTACGCCCCGGCATCCGAACCGCAGGCTATCCTGACGCCCATCTTTGCGCCTTTGGCGATGTTTGCCATGGACTCGTCAAAGATCCTCTTAGTTATCTCGTGTGGGTAACGCTCATCATCCACAAGATTACCCACCGTCGATACGGTGGGGACCCATATGGTGCCCCTCTCGGACATCTCGATAAGGCAGTCGTTGTTTATATAGAACCCGTGTTCAACACTGTCTGCGCCAGCTTCAATGACTGCTTCGAGGTACCTCTCACCGCTGGCATGAGCCATTACCTTGAGGCCTTCTTCATGCCCCACATGGACCATTTCCTTTATGGTCTTCTTATCGGGCCCTTCATAGATGAACTGCCCGTAATGCTCGTAATCGACAAGACCCGATACCATTATCTTCAGGAAGTTGGCCTTTTTTGCCTTGATCTCCTTCACGAGCCTGTAAAAGTCGTTTTCGTATTCGAAACCTTCTCCTATGAAAGCACCGTAGCAGCCCTTCTTGTATATGGGAAAGTATGGTGTAAGATAGGAAATCCCGTACTCGGGAGCTATCTCCCTTGCAGCGAGACATGCGCCGTACTTATCTCCCCCGTCGCGAAGATAATATATACCTTCATCGGCATAGGCCTGAAGGGTCTGCCTTATGAATTTCCAATCGGGAGATTCTCTGTGTCTCCTCATGGCGTCCCTGAAGTTGGAAACGCCGTCAAGTACCATATGTATATGGCAGTCTGCTTTTTTTATCATCGCTATCTCCTACATGACTGCGACGCAGATGATATGGGTTATGAATGCGCATATCCAGGCGACCAGGCACTGCCCCAGACAAACGCCTAATGCCCATTTACCTCCCAGTTCTCTCTTTACGGATGAAATGGCTGCGACACAAGGGGTATACAGAAGGCAAAATACCAGCATGGACGCTGCGGTTGCCGGGCTCATTATCGCATAGAGAGCTTCTCCGGGGAAAAGCACTTCCAGTGTGCCCACGACGCTTTCCTTTGCAAGGAAACCAGAAATGAGCGAGGTGGCGGACTGCCAGTTACCGAAGCCCAGAGGAGCAAATATAGGTGCTATGAAGCCGCAAATGACCGCAAGTATGCTTGTACTGGGGTCTTCCACAAGATTCAGTCCGAAGTCAAAGCTCTGAAGGAGCCAGACTATGATGCTTGCCATAAATATGATCGTGAATGCTCTCTGAAGGAAGTCTTTTGCCTTTTCCCAGAGAAGCATAAGGGTATTTTTCAGACCCGGCAGTCTGTAGGTCGGAAGTTCCATTACAAAAGGTACCGCCTCACCCTTGAAAGCCGTGTTCTTTGCTATCAATATTACTATGATCCCGACAAGTATGGACAGAAGGTAAAGTCCGACCATTATGAGGCCCTTGTGAGAACTGAAAAATGCGTTTACGAAGAATGCATAAATTGGTATCTTAGCCGAGCAGCTCATGAAAGGGATCATGAGTATGGTCATCTTTCTGTCCCTTGCAGACGGGAGCGTTCTGCTGGACATTACTCCGGGCACCGAACAGCCGAATCCTATGAGCATCGGAACTATGCTCCTTCCGGAAAGCCCTATTTTTCTCAGAAGCTTATCCATGACAAAGGCTACCCTCGCCATATATCCGGAATCTTCAAGCATCGACAGGAAGAAAAACAGAACTACTATGATAGGAATGAAGGAGAGGACACTTCCAACTCCTGCGAATATACCGTTGACCACCAGGCCGTGAACAGCCTCTGACACATTGTGTGCAGTCATGAAGGCATCCACCGACACGGTGAACCGGCCTATAAGTTTCTCAAGAAGATCCTGCCCTGCAGCCCCTATGACTTCAAATGTGAGCCAGAATATGAGCCCCATTATGGCTATGAAAGCCGGTATCGCAGTGAACTTGCCCGTGAGCACCTTATCTATCTTGTCGCTCCTGACCTTTTCCTTACGCTCTTTAGGCCGGACGACAGTGTGAGAGCATACATTACCGATGAAGGAAAAGCGCATTTGGGCAATGGCAGCGCTCCTGTCAAGTCCGCTCTCCTCTTCAAGCTGGAGTATGATGTGCTCTATCATCTCCTTTTCGTTCTGGGTGAGGTTAAGGCTCTCTTCCACCCTCTCATCGCCTTCGACCATCTTTGTGGCAGCGAATCTTACAGGTATCCCTGCAGCCTTAGCGTGGTCGTCTATGAGAGTCATGATACCGTGTATGCATCTGTGCACAGGAGAATCATCCTCACAGAAATCCGTGACCTCAGGTTTTTCCTGATACTGTGCGACATGAATGGCGTGCTTTACAAGTTCGTCCACACCTTCGTTTTTCGCTGCGGAAATCGGTACCACAGGTACTCCCAGCATCTCCTCCATGGCATTGATCTCTATGGATCCGCCGTTTTCCCTGACTTCGTCCATCATATTGAGAGCGACAACAAGCGGAGTCTCAAGTTCAAGAAGCTGCAAAGTCAGATAGAGGTTCCTCTCTATGTTGGATGCATCGACTATGTTTATGATACCCGTGGGTCTTTCGCTTAGTATGTATTCTCTGGATACTATCTCCTCACTGGAATACGGGGAGAGAGAATATATGCCCGGCAGATCTACTACATCCGTATCAGCATAGCCCCTTATGGGACCGTCCTTTCTGTCAACAGTCACTCCCGGGAAATTGCCTACGTGCTGATTTGAGCCCGTGAGCTGGTTGAACAGAGTTGTTTTTCCGCTGTTCTGGTTGCCGGCAAGGGCAAAGCTAAGTAACGTGCCTTCAGGAAGCGGATTTTCAGTCTTCTTGTCGTGATACTTTCCGCCTTCTCCGAGTCCCGGGTGAAGGACTTTTCTTATCTCCTCCTGCTTCTCCTCGGAGATCTCGTGTGAACGGGTCCTCTTTTCTATGGGTTCTATCTCGATCTTCTCGGCGTCCGCGAGCCTCAGTGTCAGTGAATAGCCGTGGATGCTGAGTTCCATGGGGTCTCCCATGGGAGCAAGTTTTTCAAGAGTCACTTCTGCATTGGGGATAACGCCCATATCGAGAAAATGCTGGCGAAGAGCTCCTTCCCCGCCTACTTTCTTTATTACTGCGCTTTCCCCTGTTTTAAGTTCTCTTAAGTTCATTATTTATTTACCGCCTTGTGTATATTGCAGGAAGAACAGTCCCCGCTGCATCCTGAGCAGCGGGACAGCATCCTGTCCTTTATTATTTTTCTTATGCTGAGCAATGCAAGCACTGCTATTACAGCAATTATCACATATGTCATCATTCAGTCCTCAGTGCTATGACCGGATCTTTCTTCGATGCCGACTTGGACGGGATCAGTCCGCCGAACATTGTAAGGACCGTAGCGACTACGACCAACACAATGGCGGATTCAAAAGGAAGCACTGCCTTTATATCCGCATTCTCGGTGAGCTTCAGAAGAATTTTGTTTATGGGTATGTTGAGAAGATATGTTACCCCCACACCTATGAGTCCGGACAGTATTCCTATGATGAAAGTCTCGGCATTGAATATGGATGATATGTTCCTCTTGGATGCGCCGAGAGCCCTCAGTATACCTATCTCCTTGGTCCTTTCCAGAACCGAGATATATGTAATGATACCTATCATTATTGACGATACCACTAAAGATATGGAAACGAAGGCTATGAGCACATATGATACGCTGTTTATGATCTTCTCCACAGATTTCAGCAGTATACCCGTAATATCCGTATATCTTATCTTATGCTCGTCCTTAGACTTCTCGTTATAAGACCTCATGAAATCTGTGAAGCTGTTCTTAGACGCAAAGTCATTGAAGTAGAAGGATATGGATGTAGGCTCATCCATGTCCTGATATCCCAGTTTGAGCAGATTGTTCGCATAACTGGTAGCAGAGCCCGAGGTCATGGTGCTCATGAGCCTTGTAAGCTCCTCTTCAGACAGATCGAATTTGAAAGCTTCTGCTATCAAGTTCTGATTTACGCTCATGAAGTTTCCCGAGAAGGCGCTGGAAAGCCCTGACATCGCCTCTGCAAGAGGCGCTGTCACCCTGCCGACAGCCGATCCGACCTGTCCGGTGATAGTCAGCACAGAAAGCTTCTTTATGAAGTTCGGAGCTACCCTTAATAACGCAGCATATCCCTGTCTGTCGGAAAGGGCTGCGTTCATAAGGTCTCCGGAACTGATTTCCGTTCCGTAAACGGTTTCCTCTTCTGCCGCGTTGTAAGCTATCTTTCCGTCAATGATCTCGGGAGAAGAAAGCACCTGAGAATAGTATGCGTTGAACATGGAGACCGCTGCGTTTGCAAGTTCTTCATAGTCAGCATCATCGAAAAGCGACGCCATGGCGGAAAAGTCCGTATTCTCCAGGAATGCGGCCACCTCTTCGGGGTCCATATCGCCGTAATCGAAGTTCATGCTTCCGAACATTGACGCGACATCTATATTGGAAAGAGTCTCTTTGTATTTAGCGGCGTTGACAGTCTGGGCATAGGAGTCTATGTTTTCAAGATTCAGGTATTGCTGTCCGTCGATTTCCGACAGGTTACCTTCCTCGTATTCATCCACAAGGGCCTGAACAACGGCTCCGTTGATCGCCATAAGTATGCCTGCCTTAGAAACGATCTGCTGGGGGTCCGACATTGAATCATATATCTCTTCGGCTGTGTCTGAGATGATCCTTGCAGAATCTTCAGGGCTCATCCCCTCTCCCATACTGAAGCTCGGCATATTAAAGGTGAATGCACTGCTCAGCTTATTTGTATCTATGGATATCATATCGGAAAAATCCAGAGCCGCTTTCTGAGCATTGTCATCGAAACGTTTTCCCGAGAATACATCTATATCTTTTTTCTCCATCTGCTTTTTCAGTATCACAGATTTCGAAGCAAGCTCAATGACGTGATCCGTAAGGGATGAAAAGTACAGAACACCTGATGAGGATGCGCCGCTGTCGGCACATAGAACAGCCGTTACGACCAGATCTTCAGACCTGTCGAATACCGCTTTCATGTATTCCATATCCGATGACATATCCTCGTATATGTCGTATTTTTCGTTGTATCTGTATTTATCCGTAGGATCGATGAGCTTCAGTTTAAGAGCCAGTATATCGTCGTAAGTTATGGTGATAGGGTCCTCTATGTCAGTGCTCTTCTCCCCCAGCATCATGCTCTGAAACAACGGTTTGAGCTTTGATGTATCCTTAAGGCCCAGCGTATATGCAAGGATATCCGATATCTGGCCTTTGCCAGTAACGACAACGGCAAGTTCGTTGTACTTTTCCGGCATCCTTCCGGCCAGAAGTATATTTCCGCTTTCCATTGCATCCACACTGGATACTTCATTGAAAATGCTCATGGAAAAAGAAGATATCCCCATATATCCGGAGGTGCCCATGACCGAACTCAGAGATTCGTTGGGATTGATCTGAGCAAGATTGCCTTTCACGTCTACCGTGTATATTACAGGGATGACGGAATATGAATAACGTACGTTCTTTACGTAATCTTCGTACTCGGAAGTATGCGATTCAAGGTATTTTTTGAAATGTTTGAGATCGTTCTTCCTTACTGAATCCTGCATTGAAGAAATGATCTGATACTCTTCAAGATTGCCCTCTTCAACTTCCTTGCCGGGATTGCCCTGCATTGAGAGCATTACAGAAAAAAGGTTGGCCGTCTCAGACTGTATGGAAAGAGGATAACTGACCATGGTGTCTTCCTGCATCTTGTCGATGTATTTCTGAAAACCCGTGGACAAAGAGAGTATCAGAGCAATACCGATGATACCTATGGACCCTGCGAAAGCGGTCAGTATGGTCCTTGCCTTCTTAGTGAGCAGGTTGTTGAAACTAAGTCCCAGTGAAGTAAAGAATGACATGGATGCTTTGCCAAGGTTTTTGTGAACCGCCTTGTCTGTTTTGCCGGGATGATATGGGTTTGAATCGTCAGTGATCTCCCCGTCTCTCAGTTTCACTATCCTGTTGGCGTATTCTGCCGCAAGTTCGGGATTGTGAGTGACCATGACTACCAGTCTGTCTTTTGCAACTTCCTTAAGAAGGTCCATGACCTGAACACTGGTCACCGTGTCGAGAGCACCGGTTGGCTCATCGGCAAGAAGTATCTTTGGATCGTTGACCAAAGCTCTTGCTATGGCGACCCTTTGCATCTGGCCGCCTGAAAGCTGGTTGGGCTTCTTGTGGGCGTGTTCGTAAAGGCCTACTTCATCCAGAGCCTCCAGAGCTCTTCTCCTTCTCTCTTTCCCCGTGATACCGCCTATGGTAAGAGCCATCTCCACATTGGCCAGAACAGTCTGGTGAGGTATGAGATTGTATGACTGGAACACAAAACCGACCGAGTGGTTCCTATATGAATCCCAGTCACGGTCTTTGTATTTCTTGGTGGATACGTTGTTTATGATCAGGTCGCCTTCATCATAGCGGTCCAGTCCGCCTATGATGTTGAGCAGCGTAGTCTTGCCTGATCCCGAAGGTCCCAGTATGGCTACGAACTCATTCTCCCTGAAGGATATGTCCACATCCTTCAGGGCTTGCTGAACAAGATCCCCTGTCTTATATGTTTTTGAAATGCCTGTAAGTGTCAGCAATTGTTTATTTCTTTATGGCTTCCTCGAGCCTTTCCCTGGTGATACCCATATACCTGAGCCTTTTAAGGAACGTCTTCGTGTTGGCGTAGCCTATGCCCAGAACTGCCCCTACTCTTTCCCTTTTCTCGGCGCTTCTAATGTCTCCGGCAAGGCCGAGGGCATACAGATCTTCCATAGAGATATGGATATCTTTCTGTCTATCGGAAGCATCAGCCGCTTCCAAAGCATTCAGTATATCTTCCGGCAATGCGTTCTCTATACCTATGTCCCCCTTCTTATAGCTTTGGGACCTGGTGAGATAAGCCTGCTTTGCATCCGGAAAAAGCTCTGTGAGCCTCTCTCTTATCTTCCTGCCCGCATGATCAGGATCTGTGAATATCACTATCCCGGTCTCTTTGTATGCGGACTCTATGAGGGAAATGATATCGTCATTCAAGCCAAAGCCGCTGGTGCATATGACATTGGCATCGACTGCCGCAAGCACCGCGCTTTTATCGTCTTTTCCCTCTACTACTACAGTCTCTTTTATCTTCTTCACTTCTGCAGCTTTTCCAGTTCGTCGACGAGCTCACCGAAGAGTTTCAGAGCGGAGTTCACAGGCTCCGGGCTGCTCATATCCACACCCGCTATTTTAAGAAGCGAAATGGGATCTGTAGAACATCCTCCTGAAAGGAACTTCTTGTAATCCTTTACAGCAGGTTCACCCTCTTCCAGTATCCTGTTTGCTATGGCGACTGCTGCAGAGTATCCCGTAGCATACTGGAATACGTAATAGTTGTAGAAGAAGTGCGGTATCCTCAGGCACTCGAGAGCGATCTGGGGATCGGATATCATCTTCGGTCCGAAGTAAAGTTTGTTGAGCTCAAGATATTTCTCGCAGAGCCAGTCGGCAGTAAGGGTCTGTCCTGCTTCTACCGCTCTTCCCATCATGAGTTCGAATTCTGCGAACATCGTCTGTCTGTAGACCGTGCCCTTGAACGCGTCGAGGAAGTGGTTTATGAGATACATCCTCTCTTTCTTATCAGTTGTCCTGGAGAGGAGGTATTTCATGAGCAGTACCTCATTGCAGGTGGACGCCACCTCGGCAACGAATATGACATAGTCTGCTGTATTTACAGGCTGGTTCTTCGTTGAATGATAGCTGTGAAGAGCATGTCCCATCTCATGAGCCAGCGTGAACATGGAATCCAGGTTGTCCTTGTGATTAAGAAGCACATATGGATGGGGGTGAGAACTTCCCGATGAATATGCTCCGCCTCTCTTTCCTTCATTCTCATAGACATCTATCCACCTGTTGTCGAAACCTTCCTGAAGAAGATCCGTATAGTCCTTTCCCAGGACCGAGAGAGCCTCCAGTACCGTTTTCTTTGCTTCCTCAAAACTGATCTTCTTTGCGGCGTTCCTTACGATGGGTACATATACATCGTACATATGAAGCTTCTTGACCCCCAGCATCTTCTTTCTGAGAGCAACGTACTTGTACATCTTGTCGAGATTTCCGTGCACAGCATCTATGAGGTTCGTATATACCTCCACCGGCACTTCCGTATCATCGAGAGCCGCTTCAAGGGTCGATCCGTAATGTCTCTGTACCGCGTTGAATTTAAGACCTTTGAAATGTCCGTCGTAAGCTGCGGCTATGGTGTTCTTATGAGCATCGAACTGTTTGTAATACTGCTCGAAAACTCTCTTTCTGAAATCCTGATCGGGATCTTCGAGGAGCATGGTAAAAGATCCGTTGGTCAGAGGATGCTTTTTCCCTTTTGCATCGACCACGTCATCCCATTTGAAGTCCGCATCCTGAAGAAGAGAGTTGATATTTTCGGGAGCGCTTGACACTTCAGCTGCCGCAGCCATGATCGCCTCTTCCTTAGGGCTCAGTATATGGTCCTTGGCTTTTCTTATCCTGTCAATGTTCACCTTGTAACGGAGGAGGGCCTTCTTTTCTTTGTAGAACTCATCTATAGTCTCATCGGGGATAGCCATGATCTCTGGGCCTGCAAAGGCGCCGGCGCCTGCTATGGCCACGTATGCGCTCATGGCTTTGCCTCTGTAGTCCTGATACTTGCTGTTTGCCGTATCTTCATCGCCCTTCATGGAAGCATAATTGTAAACGGTCTCCACCTTCAGCGATATCTCATCGGAGAGCTTATAGTACTTGAGAAGGTTCGCAGCGCTATCTCCCAGGGTCCCCTGAAGCTTTGCAAGCTTCTTGGGATAGGCACCAAGCTCCTCAAGAGCCTTTTCCCATGCCTCGTCGCTTTCGAACATATCCTTGAGGTTCCATGTGAACTCTTCCGGAACTTCGCTTCTTTTCATAACTTTGTTTTGTTTCATCTCTTTATCCTTTACTCTATCGAAAAACTGTCAGAATCCTCGATCAGTATATTCGAGGAATAGAACTCTTTTACAGCCTTTATGCCGTATTCCGTATCCTTGCTGCCTGCCGTTTCATATGATGAGTGCATAGCGAGCTGAGCAATGCCTATATCCACTGCATGCTGGCTGACCTGGACGTTGGATATATTGCCCAAAGTGCCGCCGCCTGCCATATCGCTCCTGTTGGCAAATACCTGAGTAGGTACGCCTGCTTTCCTGCAGATCTCAAGGAACACTGCTCTTGAGAATGCATCCGTCGTGTACCTCTGGGCTGCGTTCTCCTTTATCACGATGCCTCTGTTCATGTAGCATTGATTGACGCTGTCGCTCTTTTCCGGATGATTGGGATGAAGGGCGTGGGCATTGTCGAAACTTACAAGGAAGGACTTTGCAAGAGCCTCTCTCAAATCTTCACCTGTCTTTCCAAGCTGAGAGTTGATCCTTTCAAGGCTGCTCCTGAGGAACGTGGACATGGCTCCCTGCTTCGTGCCGGAACCCACCTCCTCGTTATCGAAGCATACGTATACGTTTATACAGCCTCTGTTTTCGCTTTCAAGAAATCCTTTAAGAGATGCAAAGGCTGCCTGAAGGTCGTC
>JAEEGL013655132.1_pt1 | contig 16329 bp, 16 predicted proteins | sample 9134231 | NCBI WGS metagenome assembly JAEEGL01 (sample SAMN16246548, study PRJNA631951) | gut metagenome | biome: gut microbiome; feature: rumen; material: fiber-attached | host: Bos | place: Iran: Karaj | collected 2018-10
CCGACAAATAGGAAACTGGTAAATGATGAATACATCAAGATATCAAATGGAAGAGATTTTTCGGACTGCCTTGTAAATTAGGGAATTTTTGAAAAGATAAAGGACTATAAATATGGAATACAGTTTGCATCCTTCTATATGCCGGGGCACTTTGTACCTCGGTAACTTGTGCATCCAAAAATGCAACTTATGCAGATTTTAAGTTATAAGGAATCCTTTTCTGATAAAGTCAAAGCATCACAAGAAAAGGAGCACAAGTAAATGAAAAGAAATATTATTGGTAAGGCGGCAAAAATAACATTAGGAGTAGTTGTTGCACTGATAGTTGTAGGAACAGTTGGAATGGCGAAGCTGGTTACTGATGGAGTGTTTTACCAGAATAAAAACAATGATACGCAGGGAAATTCAGTTAAACAGCTGGCAACATATGGCTTTGATCTTGATGGATTTAATGCTACATATAAAGGAGAAGAGATTTCTGCCACTGCAGAGGATGGCAATGTGGTCCCGGGAACATATTTTGATATGGATAGTGACAAGTGTGTGGTGCTTGTACATGGAGCAGGTGGTGACAGAGTAAGCACATATCCTTTAGCTCTCCAATATATACAGAGAGGTTATGACGTAATAGCTTTTGATGACAGAGGTCATGGATTAAATCCTGATGAGAAGGTTACATTTGGAATACATGAATCTCGTGATGTTAAAGCTATTGTAAAGTATGCAAGAGAATCACTTGAAATCACTGAAGTCATAGTTCACGGACAGTCTATGGGCGCTCAGGTTACAGCAATTTATGCTTCAAATGTAACTCCGGGAACAGTAGAAGCGGCTGATGCAGTTATCTGTGACAGCCCTGTTCCGGGAATGGAATACATGATCAGAAGCGTGATCGCAGATGATGACCCTGAGGAGATGGAGTCATTTATGACATCCTATCTTACGGAAGCAGGTAAAGTGTACTCAAAACTTTTATATCGCATAAACTGGAGTGATGGTGATACAATCAAAGTTGTAGCAAATGATCAGCTTCCTACACTTGTCATTGTTTCAGAAAAAGACAATGTCTGCCTTCCTGAAAAGGTCGAGGAAGTATATGCAAATGTTGGAAGCCAAGTAAAGAGCATTGCTCATGTGAACAGTGCACATATTGAAGGAGTTATTGACGATCCGGACGGATACATGGAATATGTTGAGACATTCCTTGGTGATGCCGGACTATAAAAAAGTATGAAGTTAAACCTGTTTGAAGATAAAAACAATGTAGATGAACATGTTGATGTGTATTTCTCAAATATGCGTCCGCAGATAAAGCAGATAATTGATATCGTAAAATCTGAGAGGATATCTCTTTTGGGAAGACCGGCGGATAATGATCTGGACGATGGTGAAGAGATACTGATCGACCCTAAAGAGGTATATTATTTGGATTATGTTGACAGAAAGCTTTTTATGTACACTGGTGACGGTGTTTATCGTATTATGAAAACACTCGCAGAGTGTGAGGAAATGCTTTGGAATTACGGATTTGTGAGGGTTTCCAAGTCTAATCTCATAAACATTTTCAAGATCAGGCAGCTAAAACCGGATCTGAACATGAAGGTTTATGCCTATTTTGATAATGGTGAGAGAATATGCGTGAACAGAAGTTACAAAAAAGAATTTGATCAATATCTTCAAAAAATGCGGAGAATGGTATAGTGAAAAAATACTTTAAGAATTTAGCGATGATGATTTTTATGTCATATACAATGGTTTCTGTTTCTGCAGTGATCATCAACATGATTTTCGGTGGCGAGACGAATAATCTGAATGAGCTTATGATGTTCGTGATCTGTGTCATAGCATCTGTGGTTTTATCGCTTCACGGGTTATTTGATGGTGTGAGCCCGTTGATGATGATGGTTATCCAATACCTGGTAGCATGTGCGCTGATAGCAGTAATGCTTTTGATCATGAGTCAGTTTGTTACTATATCACCACGGGGGTGGTTCGAGCTTTATCGGTCATTTACAATCCCATATATTATCCTTGCAGGAATCTATTACTATAGCGTCTTTGCAGACACAAAGAAAAAGGACAGTATAATAAAGGACTTACAGAAACGAGCCTGATGAGCAGCTTGTTAAGGATTGTCTGCAGAAAGGAAAGGAACTTGGGTTCAGAGTTCTTCAGTTCAATGCGGTTGTGGAGAGCAATACTCATGCGAGACATCTGTATGAACATTTAGGGTTTACACAACTGGGGATCATTCCCGGAGGCTTCCGAATGAAAGATGGACATTATGAGAATATATGTCCGTATTACAAGGAACTGTAAGCTTTTATCCCGCATATTAAAAATTGCCCTGAAGGGCAGGGGCAATATTGAGAGAATGGTTAGTTGGTAATAGAATGAATGTGTAAAGGACGGAATGAAAAAGTTAGCGAAGGAGGAACAACATGCCATTTATTGATTCAAAAGTAAGTGTAAAGACAACACCTGAACAGAGGAAAGCACTCAAGGAAAGACTGGGACAGGCAATAGCGTTGATTCCGGGAAAGAGCGAGAGCTGGCTCATGATCGATCTTGCTGATGAGCAGGATATGTATTTCAGAGGTGATGGACAGGAACCAACAGCATTTATCGCAGTAAATATATATGGAGATCCCAACCGTGGCGCATTTGAGAAGATGACAGCAGAGTTGACAAAGATATATGGAGAGGTTTTGGGAATTTTTCCTGATCATATGTATATAAAGTATGCAGCATCACATGACTGGGGATGGAATGGAAGCAATTTCTGATTGCAGGAGCCTTGATTTGGACACGCCCTTGCTGATATGCATAAGGCTGATGTGACAGCTCTTTTACCGGAAAAGAAATATGGCTTTGGTCAGGACAATTACATTGGGGCAGGATTTCAGAAGAACACGGTGAAAGATTCCTGGGTAGAGTTCTTTAGGGATTGTCGTATTTTGCCGCAACTGGACAGGGCAAGGACGGTTCTTGGAACTTCCGACATAAGACGGATTGAGCATATGATGGAGCATTTGGATGAGTATCTTATGGAACCGGAGCAGCCATCGCTTCTTCATGGGGATCTTTGGAGTGGAAACTTCATTGTTGGCCCGGATGGGTATGCATGGCTGATCGATCCTGCGGCATATGTGGGGTGCGCTGAAGCCGATATCGCCATGACGGAACTTTTCGGAGGATTCACCGGAGCTTTCTATGGAGCATACAGAGAAAGCGGACTTATTCAGCCTGGTTATGAGGAAAGAAGAGAGATTTACAACCTTTATCACATGCTTAATCATCTGAACCTTTTCGGTGGTTCATATCTATATGCTGTGAAAAGGATTATTTCAAAGTTTTGAGTCCACGCATCACCTACGATGCAGAAAATTATGGAATTTAAGGAAAAGACCTCTTGAAATCAAGAATGAATATGATACAATCATATTGCGTAAAATAATATATTTCAAAGAGATCTTTTTGTACTGAGCTTTGAGGCGTGTAAGAAAAAGTTGACATTACTGACTACGCCGGAGTAAGGATATTGGAGACATAAACTTTGAAAACTATTAAGGTCCTATGCTTTTGAAGCATAGGACCTTTAATACTGCTTTGTATCTTCCATTATATTCTCCAATCGATTCTCAGTGTTTGCCTAAACGGCCTTGATTTTTAAACTCAATAAGAAGATCAAAAACAACCCCCAGCGGTAAACCTGTAATATGCGCTACTTTTTCGGGGTCGGGGTAGTACTCATTGCCGCATTCATTCATAATGCAGTCGAGAACTTCCATTTTTGCATCGCATGTAGCTGTCATACACGTTCTCCTCCTTTCCTAAATTGTATCTGAATAACAGAATAATTGGTGGCAGAATTATTCTACCACTATTCATTATAACGGATGTTACGGTTAAAAGTTAAGTGTTTTGTATAAAATTTTAGAAAAAATTTCGAATATGTCAGACTTAAATCTCGTTTATAGTAATCTGCGGTCATACGTTACTGAGTCTGTTCGCCTGAGAAGCTGCCTCATCGAGAACAGATTTGAATTCGTTGAATTTGTAAGTTGCATTGGCTGAGTTCTGAACAACCTGATATGAGAGGGCGGCAATTTCTTTGCTGGTATCGGAGAGGTTTGATATTCCATCGCCTATATCTCCTGCGGATTCAATGATCAGCTTCATTCCTGAGTCTATTTCGGAGTAGCGAAGAAGCATCTTATTGACGCTGTTATTGATATCCGCGATGCATGCGTCTGCTTTATCGATCATTTCATTCTGCGTGGCCACACATTTTGCAGTGTCATCAATACCGGCAATAGCTCTTTGTATGCCGGCTGTAAGATCGCTTATGATGTCGGATATCGCCGATGAAGCGGTGTTTGTCTGAGTTGCAAGGTCTCTTACATCGTTGGCAACGACAGCGAAACCCTTACCTGCTTCGCCCGCCCTTGCGGCTTCTATGCTCGCGTTGAGAGCCAGGAGGTTGGTCTGTTTTGAAATCGACAGAATTGATTCGACTATTTTCTGGACCTCTTCAACTTTGCTTATCAGTGTCTTTGTTGCATTTACGGTTTCGCTGCTGCACTTGGCAACTTCTTCCGATTTATTCCTTATAGAATCTATAACCAGGTTCCCTTCCTCTACAGCATGACGGGCATCATTAACTGCGATGTCCATTTCTTTCCTTTGCTGTTCTGTTGCTATGGTCTGAATCTGGATTCCCTGTATTTTCTTTGAATGAACTGATATTGTCCTTGCGGCAGATTCAATATTGCCGGCTATATCCTTCATGCTGTTTTTTTGTGTATCAATGATATCGATAAGATCATCCACGCTGTCTTTAGAACTGTTGAAAAGACCTGTGATGGCATCCGAAATAACACTCACGGAGTTTTCTGCCTTGAGACTCTTTTCGGCATTAAGGCTTATTATCTCGTTGTTTTCATCGCGAAAAGCAGAAAGGAGTGTTGAGGTGCTGTAGGTTGCGGCGCTGGCAAGTATGATTGCAACAACTGACGGGATGATTGAAAAATCAGTATTTTCTGCAGTGACATAGAACCTGATACAGGAGCAGATAAAAGATATAACAACGCCGGCGCTGCATATTTTACAGAGCGAAATGTCAAGAAATGCTATGCTGCTGATCAGTATTGGAAGAGCAAACGCGAAACAAAAGATGCCATCTTTTGAAAGAATCATGGCAAGATAGAAGAGTATCGAACCGCATATAATGAGTAAGAACCCTTTGGGAACGGTCGGGTATTTATAATTGCCCAGAGCAGTAAAGGCAACGCACAAAATACCGATCAGGATTACCGCGATTTTTGATACGGATGAACCCTTTGTCATCATATCAAAGAGACTTAACAGTATACCGCTTACAATCACTGATGCATTTATATAAAAACAATTGTTGCTGGCTCTTTTATATTGCTCTGCGTTCATTGCTGCTTCCTTTCTCTTTGTGATAAATACTATATTTATCTTATCACATTTATTATATCTTCATTTGTTTTTATACTTTTTTTAGAACATCACTATAGATTATATAGTAGAATATTAGTGATGCTAAAATAGTGTTTTATCTCACACTCAAAACGAAAGAGGGTAATCAGATGAAAAAGATGAGTCTACGAGCCAAGATGCTTCTGTGCATACTGCCTGTTATGGCGATTGCGATGATCTTACTCACCTACATCGCAACTACGCAGAGTAGGGAGGCTATAAGAAGTGCTACTTCCAAACAGATGGAGCAGAACGTTGTGGCAAATGTCAATGATGTCAAGGGAACTTTGAATATTGTAAAAAATACGGCTACCAACATCACAGAGATGATTTCAACCTCCTATAAATTTGTTCAGATGGATAATTATGCTGCTACATTTTCAGGCATAATTTCAGAGAATGATTCTGTCTTGGGTGCCGGCATCTGGTTTGAACCCTATGCGTTTAATAAAGATGAAATGTATATCGGACCTTACTGGTACAAGGAAGGTGGTCAGATAGTTGAGACCTGGGACTATTCAAATGCGGATTATGATTATCTCAATCAGGAATATTACATAAATGCCAAGGCACTTGCTCACGGCGAAGCCAAGATCACAGACCCTTATTATGATCCTACTACAGGAAAGATAATGGCAACCTGTTCCGCACCTATTTATGACAACGGTGCATTTATCGGCTGCGTAACAGTAGATATGGAGCTGACAGATATCCAGGATATGGTTCGTTCAGTTCAGATCGGAAGAACCGGAACTGCTATGCTCACATCATCTGATGGAACATATCTCTACACACAGGATGACTCCAAGGTTCAGAACGCTGTTAAGATCACAGCAGATGACAACCCTTCCCTTGCGGCAGCAGGAAGTACCGTAATGGCATCCAATTCAAACAGCGTCGCAGAAGTATACTTCAACGAGGGAAAAGACACAATTATGCTTCTGTACACAACCATTCCTGATGTGAACTGGAAAGCGATGATCAGGATGAGCTGCACAGAGATGGATGAGACAGTAAACGCTCTCATCAAACTCCTCATTGGACTTTGCGTCGCAGCACTCCTTGTCGGAGCTGTCATCATTTACATCTTCGTACTTAGTATTGCTAAGAGCATCAACAACGTCAAAGACTTTGCAGGGGCACTTGCAAGCGGTGACTTTACTGTAAACAAGATTGCTTCAAAGAGCGGAGACGAACTTGGCCAGATGAGCGACTCCCTCAACAACATGTTTGAGAACAACAGAGATGTTATCAGTAAGATCTCTGATGGATCGGTTCAGGTATCAGAGACATCAACCGGACTGGCAAGTATGGCAAGCGAACTCTCAAGTCAGTTTACAAGTATTCAGGGAAATATCTCGGGTGTCAACGACGCCATGATGTCATCCGGCGCAGCAACAGAAGAAGTAAATGCTTCTGTTGAAGAAGTAAATGCATCTGTTCACCAGCTTGCTGCTGAGACTGAGAAGACCAGTGCAGAGGCTGCAGATATCAAGACCAGGGCAAGAGATATCGAGAAACAGGCCGGACAGGCTTATGACTACGCTATCAGCATTGCTGAGCAGAGAGAAGCAGATCTCGTTGAGGCCAATGAGAAGGCAAGAGTTGTTGACCAGATCGGAACACTTGCTGACACCATCGCGGAGATCGCCGACCAGATCAACCTCCTTTCACTCAATGCCAGCATTGAGGCTGCAAGAGCAGGAGACGCAGGTAAGGGATTCGCGGTTGTTGCTTCTGAGATCAACAAACTTGCGAGCAGCACCTCTGAAGCGGTTGAGCAGATCAGGGATACGATCGACGGCGTTCAGGAGGCGTTCGGCACTCTGTCAAATTCTTCAGGAGAACTCCTTGAGTTCATCAAAGAGACAGTTACTCCTGACTATGACAAGTTCGTAACTGTTGCCAAGCAGTATGGAAATGATGCTGACTCCTTCGGAGGATCGTCAGAGAACATCGCACAGATGGTTGAGAATATCAGGGCATCGATGGAAGAAGTATCAAAGGCTATCCAGAACATTGCGGAATCCACTCAGGATACAGCTGATCTGTCCAGCAGAGTGAACGACTCTGTTATGGCAGCGGCAGATGTGGTATCCAACGTCAACGATATGTCCAGCAAGCAGGAGGCTATCGCGGGCACCCTCGAAGAGATTGTTGGCAAGTTCAAACTTAAATAAAGCTTCTGATAAGATTCCCCCTTCTGTGATCAGAAGGGGGTTTTATTACATATAGGAGAGTTAAAATGCGAATACTGTATGCTGAGGACGAGAAGGACATGAACCGCATAGTGACGCAGGCTCTGCGCGAACAGCAGTATCTTGTCGATTCGTGCTTCAATGGGCAGGAGGCGATTGACTGCCTTGAAAGCGCGGAATATGATGTGGCAATCCTGGATGTAATGATGCCTGTTGCCGACGGCTATGATGTCCTCAAAAAGATAAGGCAAAAGAACGGAGCGCTTCCGGTCCTCTTTTTGACAGCCAAGGATGCTGTGGAGGAAAAGGTGAGGGGACTCGACGCAGGTGCTAACGACTACCTCGTAAAGCCGTTTTCGCTCGATGAACTGCTTGCGAGGGTGAGGGTGCTGACAAGGCAGAAGCATGCGGTTTCGGACAACATCCTTCGATGCGATGACCTTGAGCTTGATACCTCGACCCGCGTTGTTAAGAGGGGGAATCAGGTGATAGATTTAACCTCCAAGGAATATCAGCTTCTTGAGTACATGATGTACAACAAGAACGTTGTCCTTTCAAGAAGCAGGATAGAGGATCACATATGGGACTACAATTATGTCGGAGGAACCAATGTTGTGGATGTCTACATCGGGTACCTCAGGCAGAAGATAGATAAGGACCGGGACAGGAAGCTCATCAGAACAAAACGCGGAATGGGATACATGATCTCAGATGAATAGGGAGCTGCACAGTTGAATAGTATTTCGATAAGGAAGAGAATATTTATCATACTGTTTGCGTCAATGGCACTTGTCATGTCACTGATGTTTGCTTTGGTGTATATCGTGGCCGGAGCGGTCATGGAAAAGACTCTCTCTGAGTACCTGATAAGTGCAGTGGATGCCAATACCGACAAGATTATTTTTCTGGAAAAAGACGTGGCAGATATAATAAAGGAATCTGATAATGATGACCTTTTTGTTGATTATGGCAGCGGCGTGCTGCAGATTGATGATGATTTTCTTGATATGCTAAGTGATGTCGAGAGCGCATTGTACACGCAGGACGGGAAGCTTCTTTATGGCAATAATTCATTATCGCGAAATATGCCTTTAGAGGCTTTTGATGCCTCAAGGCTCTACAGGCAGGTCATATCGGGTAAGCGCTACATTGTGTATGACAGAAAGATAACCGGAGAAAAACTTGACGGCTTGTGGATACGAGGCGTAGTGCCTTTGACTAAGAAGCAGGATCAGCTTGAGCAGATCACACGAAGTGTTGCTGCTTTTATCCCCGTTCTTGTCATTATGGTTGTTCTTGTGAGCTTTCTGGCTTCCTCGAGCATCCTCATGCCGATACGAAGAATGAAAGAGATTGCCGCGGCAATAGTCGGAGCCGATGACCTTGGGAAAAGAATAGAAACAGGCAGCAACAGGGATGAGCTGTATCAGCTTGCCGTCACCTTCAATGAAATGCTCGGACGGCTTGAGGACTCTTTTAACAGGGAAAAGCAGTTTACCTCTGACGCTTCACATGAGCTTAGAACGCCTGTTGCCGTTATACGGGCGCAGATAGAACATATTCAGGCAAAAGAGCCTACCGAAAGCGAATACATTGAGGCAATCGAAACTATCGGTAGGCAGAACAAAAGGATGGAAAAGCTCATAAATGATATGCTTGGCCTGTCCAGAATTGAACAGGGAGAAAAGAGATATCCGATGTCTGAAACAGACCTGTCGGAAATTGTAAGAACGACTGTTGATGATATGAGCAGGATACGGTTCAGAAACATTGAGGTGGTTTCGAATGTCGAAGAAGAAGTGATCATAAAGGGGAACAGGAATCTTTTGGAGAGAGCAGTTATTAATCTGATAGATAATGCGTATAAGTACGGAAGAGAAAATGGAAGAACAGTAGTATCTCTTAGAAAAGAAGGTGGTAATGCTCATCTTGAGGTATCAGACAATGGCTGCGGGATATCTGAAGATGCTTTGGGCAGGATATTTGACCGCTTTTACAGAGAGGAGAAGTCAAGATCAGAGGTGGAGGGATATGGCCTTGGCCTTTCTTTAGTACATGAAATAGTATCTCTCCACGGCGGAGCCGTTAAAGTCACAAGTCAAAAAGGAACCGGCAGCAGGTTCGAGGTAGAAATACCTCTTTTATTAAGATAAAAAACTAATCGCATTTTTAATGTTTTCTAATTTTATTCTAATCTTTGGCTGTTATATTAAGACCATGAAAAACATAAAAGACCTATTCAAATACAACTTAATAGTGTGGGCAGCAGTCATTGTGATCATTCTGTTTGCCGGGGCAGGAACAGTTTTTGCGGCTGACAGCATCAAAAAGAGCAACATACTCGGCGCCGCAACCGCGCAGAGATTTGCTTATCTTGATGCAGAAGTTTCGGAAAAAAATGTCACCTTCGCTGATAGCAGGCTTACAAGAAAAGGACTTGGGTATGTATATGATATCGAATTTGCTTCAGGCAAAACAGAGTATGCGTATACTATCGATGCTGCCACGGGAACAATCATCGAAAAAAAGTCAAAGGTGTCTGAGAGAAGAGATGATACCGGATCAGGGGAGGTATCCGGAGACAGTGACGGGAGCACAACTCCTGCCACAAATATGAGCTCATACATCAGTGTTGACAATGCCAAAATCAGGGCTGCATCTTCGGCAGGACTTGAGGTTGACAAGGTTACTTTCACCAAGGCCAAGCTGGAAAAGGAGGATGGCCGGACTGTCTATGAGATCGAGTTTTACTTCGATGACACAGAGTACGAGTATGAAGTGGATGCACACAGCGGTGATATTGTTTCCGGAGAAAAGGAAACTGATGATGACGGCAAAGATGACAGAGACGATGATCATGACGAGGGAGACGACGAAGATCATGATGATCGGGACGATTAAAAAATTTCTTTAGAAAAGGAGAATGCGAAATATGAAAATGTGTGGGACAAGAAACAGTATCATGAAGAGAGTGGCAATTATCTTTTTATCAGGCATGATTCTGCTTGGAATGATAGCATCAGTGGCAGTTACGGCAAGCGCCTCCAAATTGGTAAGCAAAGGGAACGCTAAGAAAATAGCTTTAAAAGACGCAGGACTTAGCAACAAGAAGGTCTCAAAATATGAGATTGAACGTGAAGGTACTAAAAAACCAAAGTATGAGATTGAATTCAGATATGGAAAATATGAGTACGACTATGAAATAGATGCCATAACCGGAAAGATCCTGGATATGAGCCGTGAGCTTATAAATAAGAAAAGTGTAGGAAAAACCGGTAAAGAAGTTACAGTCAGGAAGGCAAAGAGTATTGCAGCTAAGGACTGCGGCAAAGAGGCATCAGCAATGAAAAACTATAGATGCATTAAGAAGACCGACGACGGGATCAAAATATACAAAATTACCTTTAAGGCAGGTAATTACAGCTATAAATATGAGATAAGCAGAATCGGTGGAAAACTCATAGAAATGGAAAAGAAGCGCAAATAAAAATATTGAGAAAAAAACAGCCCGGCAAAAACTGCCGGGCTGTCTTTTCGCTATGTTAAAGTGTATCCTGTCTCTTGATATACTGCGGAGCATCGGGCTCGCCGTGGATGTTCTTGGCGTGAATGATGTGTGCCCACTTATCCACGATAGTGTTCTCGATATGAACACCTGCTTCGATCTTGGCATAGGCCATGACGATTGAGTTCTTGATCACGGCACCCTTGCCTATAACTACGCTACGTCCGATGATAGAGTTCTCAACAGTGCCCTCAATGAGACATCCGTTACTTACAAAGGAACCTGTAACCTTGGCAGTATCAAAGTACTGGGTAGGGCAGGAGTCTGTGGTCCTGGTGTAGATAGGCCAGTTAGCCTTGAACAGATCGCTGGCTGTATCGTAATCCAGAAGCTCCATTGAAGCGTTGTAGTAATCTTCAAGACTTGTGAGAGTAGCAAAGTATCCCTTGTGGAGATATCCCCTGACGTCCATGTCCTTGCACTTTAGATTGACGATGTCGGCAAGTGTGTACATGGAAGACATCCAGTTGGCTGCCTTTACAAGCTCTACAAAAGTATCTCTGTGCATTACATAGGTATCCATGAAGATATTTTTGTTGTTGGCTGTTCCGAGGTTCTTATCGATTGACTGAACACCTTTCTGCCTGTTGACTGAAAGAGTGTGGCAGTTCTTGTAATATTCCCTTGCGTTGTCAACCTTCTGATAGAGAAGAGTGATGTCTGCGCCGGATGCTACATGGGTGTCGAGAAGCTGTCTGTAGTCCTGCTTGTAAACCATATAGCTGGGAGCTATAACAACGTATTCCTGATGCATGCGCTGAATGATGTCAATATTCTGCATATATGCATTGATATCGTTGTTGTAAATAGAGCGTGAAGATGAGTTCTCGGAGAAGAGAAGCTGGATCTTACCTCTTTTACTGTTGATGTTGTAGTGTCTGCCGGAGCCTACATGCTCTGCTATTGATCTCGGACGTGAGCGGACATATACCTGAATACGATTGATGTCACTGTTGCTCATGTTGGAGATAGGGAAGTCGATAACACGGAATCTTCCGAGGAATGAAAATGCTCCTATAGGACGATAATCGTGAAGTCCGTCCACATGTACTGAGTTGTCTGCGGAGGATACTATACCAAAAGCGCTGACTGCCATTAATTTGTACCTCCTTTCACATTTTTAGCAACGAGTTCAATGCTTTCACTGTTCTTGCCACCAACCTTGGCCTTCTGACCGATGCGCACATTCTCTGCTACAAGAGCTCTTGTAACCTGCGCTCCGTCTTCAACTACAACACCTGGCATCAGAACTGAATCGGTTACCTTGGCGTTTTTGCCGACCACAGCGCCTGTGAACAGAACTGAGTTGGTTACACTTCCCTCAACTCTTACGCCCTGTGTGATATAAGCGCATTTGATCTTGGCATCTTTGCCTATGTACTGAGGAAGAGTGGATATATCCTCTGTGTAGATCAGCCATGAGGAATCATTGAGATTGAGAGAGTTCTTGGGATCGAGAAGATCCATGTTTGCTTCCCAGAGGGAGTCGATGGTTCCAACGTCCTTCCAGTAGCCCTTGAACTCATAAGCGTAAAGTGCCTTCTCATCTGCAAGCATCTTGGGAATGATATCCTTACCGAAATCGTGGTTGGACTCCTGGCTCTTCATGTCTTCAACGAGCATCTTGCGAAGAGGCTTCCAGTTGAAGATGTAGATACCCATTGATGCAAGATTGCTCTTAGGCTTAGCGGGCTTTTCTTCAAATTCTACGATCTTGCCGTGACCATCGGTGTTCATGATTCCGAATCTGCTGGCTTCCTTTAGGGGAACAGGACGTACAGCGATTGTTGCTTCGGCGTTCATCTCCTTGTGATAGTCAAGCATCTGATCATAATTCATTTTGTAGATGTGATCTCCGGAAAGAATAAGAAGATACTCCGGATCATAGTTATCGATAAAATCGATGTTCTGAGAAATTGCATCAGCAGTACCGCGATATACGTCAAGTCCCTCATCAGCTTTTTCGCGAGGAGTGAGTACATATACACCACTATCTTTAGAATCCAGACCCCAGCGACCGTCCTGCGCTACATAGCTGTTGAGCAGAACTGATTCGTACTGAGTGAGGACACCGACCGTGTTGATACCGCTGTTGGCGCAGTTACTTAACGGGAAATCGATAATACGATATTTGCCACCGTAGTAAACTGCCGGCTTGGCAACCTTGGTGGTAAGGTCTTTGAGCCTGCTACCACGACCGCCAGCCAGAATCATAGCTAACATTTCGTTCTGTGCCATAATAGGTCCCCCTGTGTTATTTTGTAGAAATACCATATATTCTATGATATAATGTGCGAGGATTTTAATCAAGCATGAAAGGAGCAGGAAAGACTTGCTTTCTGTAATAATACCTGCATACAACGAAGAGGAGATCATACCCAAGACCGCCTCTGTTATAGATAAGATATTGGAAGAGGCTCAGATACCACACGAGCTTCTGTTTGTTAATGACGGATCAAAAGACCATACCTGGGACAGGATAACTGAACAGGCAGGGATGATAGACACAGTCAGGGGGGTATGTTTCTCGAGGAACTTTGGCAAGGAGTCGGCAATCTTTGCGGGACTCGCCAATGCCCATGGAGACTGCTGCGTTGTGATCGACTGTGACCTGCAGCATCCGCCTGAGAAGATCGTTGAGATGTACAGACTCTGGGAACAGGGCTATGAGATTGTGGAGGGAGTCAAGTCAGACAGGGGGAGAGAGAGCGGTCTTCACAGATTTGCCGCCCGGAGCTTTTACAACATAATGTCCGGTTCTGTCGGCTTTGACATGTCAAGGGCTTCGGACTTCAAACTCCTCGACCGCAAGGCAGTCAATGTACTTCTTAATATGAACGAGAAGAACGCTTTCTTCAGGGCACTTTCTTCCTGGATAGGATTTAAGTCCATCGAAGTGGAGTATGAAGTCAGGGAGAGGGAAGCCGGAGTCTCCAAGTGGAGTACGCTCTCTCTTGTAAAATATGCCCTAACCAATATTTCGTCCTTTACTTCGGCACCGATGCAGCTCGTTACCATACTTGGAATTATTGTATTTGTTGTGGGACTTGCTACAAGTATAGAGGCACTTGTCAGGTTTTTCCAGGGAACTGCTCAGGCCGGTTTTACAACCGTTATCATACTTCAGTGCTTCATTGGATCATTCACCATGATAGGACTTGGGATAATAGGTTTTTATATTTCCAAGATATACGATGAAGTCAAGGGAAGACCCAAGTATATAATTGACAAGACGACAGATGAGTGACGGAATTTTATAAAAAAATAATTGGTTTAATCACTATAAAGAGGTACAATAGTAATAAGCGGAGGTTTGTCTTTCCACTGGCTGAAAGGAGAAATATATGCTTGCTACGTTGATACCCCTTTTTGATGATAAGATGACTGTCTGCGCATACTCTGTTTTTGCGCGAAAGGAAAACTTTTTTCTAAACCCGAGTCTGATGTCCGGAGCGAGATTTGACGGGGCCGGAACGGTCCACGAGCTTGAGGTTGTCAGCAGCATGGGTGTCGCAACTCTTTCAGGGGGCAAAGAGGTATTTGTGCCCGTGAATCAGTTCTCTGTTTTTGCTGAGATTTCACTGCAATGTACTGTACCGGCGAACAAGGTGGTACTCCTGATGGACAACACCATATTGCCGGAAGAGAATTTCATAAAGAGAGTAAAAGAACTTAAGGAGCAGGGCTACAGACTAGCCATAAGAAAGCTTCCTATCAGCAGCTTTGAAGCTTACAAGGAGATAATCAGCCGCTGCGATTACATTCTTCTTGACCATCAGAAGATTGACATTTCAAAGGCCAAGATCTACTTCAACCATCAGTATCCGGGAATCAAACTGTGCGCTGTCAATGTTGATACGCAGGAGCAGTATGATGAGCTGGTTAAGGATGGCGGATATGACCTCTACGAGGGAGGATTCTTCAGACTGCCTAAGAACACAACCGATTCGGAAGTCAGTCCCCTTAAGGTCAACTATATTGAACTGCTTAACGTTGTAAACGCGCCCGACTATGATCTGACCGATGCGGCAGATGTAATCGGCAAGGATCCGGCGCTTGTCATTTCGCTTCTTGAGATCGTCAACAGAATGGCGCTCAATTCAGAGATAACATCAATCCGTCATGCAGCAGCAATGCTCGGGCAGAAAGAACTTAAGAGATGGATCAATACAGCGGTCACCAAAGAACTCTGCGCGGATAAGCCCAGTGAGATCGTAAGGCTTGTAATGATAAGGGCTAAATTTGCGGAGAACCTTGCAGGTAACTTTGAACTTGCGATGCAGTCTCAGGAACTGTTTATCATGGGACTGTTCTCGGCACTTGACATAATGCTGGACAAGACCATGGAGGAAGCTCTTGAAATGGTTCAGGTGTCCAAGAATGTCAGGGAGGCACTTTTAAACGGAAAGGGCGATTTTGCCAAGGTGCTCAATTTCATTAAGCGCTACGAGGATGCGGACTGGACTGAAGTTTCCAGGCTTCTTGTCCTTGAAGATATTGATATTAATGATGTTTACACCGCTTATCTTGGAGCACTCAGGTGGTATCGTGACCTGATTCCCGCATAAGGAATATGGCTGTATATGGACGTAGAAGGCATTGGAAGCGTAACCTTTAATCTGTCTGCTGTAGTCATTACAATTACCTGCCTGTTTTACTCGATCGTAATGCGCAGGAAGATGAGATTAAAGAACCGGCTGTTTATTGCGAATCTTGTGATTGTAATGCTGAATGCAATTACAGTCATAGCTGGAGTACTTGTAACAGGAAGCGAGCTATCCCAGGGAATCAAGCTCGTTTTAGTTGATGTGCTCCAGTTTGCCTACTACATAACGCACTATGCCATAGCTCCTTTTTTTGCGCTGTATATTATTCTTGTCTGTAATGTCTCCTACAGATTTTCCAAAAAAGCACAGACTATTATAGTTATGCCTTTCTATATCCTGGAGATGATGGTTCTTTTTAATCCTCTGCTGCACCTTGTCTATTACTACGATGAGAACCTCGTTCTTCACAGGAATTTCGGCGTGTATCTTGCCTATGTTCAGGCAGCTTTTTATC
>JAEEGL015307427.1_pt1 | contig 16329 bp, 11 predicted proteins | sample 9134231 | NCBI WGS metagenome assembly JAEEGL01 (sample SAMN16246548, study PRJNA631951) | gut metagenome | biome: gut microbiome; feature: rumen; material: fiber-attached | host: Bos | place: Iran: Karaj | collected 2018-10
CCTGCGCCATCGCCACGGGTTGCAATTTTTTTTACTGGGCATCCGCAGTTGATGTCGATCAAATCGGGTTTGAGTTCGGCAGCCATTTGCGCAGCCTCTGCCATGTGTACGGGGTCGTGTCCGTAGATTTGTATACCTGCGGGACGCTCCGAATCTTCAAGGTGCATTTTTTTTACTGTCTTGTCGATATTGCGCACAAGTGCCTCGCTTGCAATAAATTCTGTGTAAAGCATATCAGCCCCATACATTTTGCAAATATGGCGGAAGGAAACATCTGTAACGTCTTCCATAGGCGCAAGAAACAAGGGGTAACGGTTAAATTTTATATCTCCAATAGTAAACATTTGAAAAAATTTTTCACAAAGGAACAAACTTTTTTTGAAAAAAACGTCAAAACTCATAACTTTGGCATTTTAAATAACAACAACAAACCGCACCATGAGCAAAATACTTTTCGACCTATTCAAAGAGTTTTCAGACTATCTGATTGCCACTTTTGTACGTTGTGGCATATCCTTGGATTGGGCTGTAACGTTCAAAGGGTTTATCAATATGCTGATCATAGCTATCATCTGCTTCATCAGCTATTTTATCACCAAGTTGATAATCAACCGCGTGGTTCACACCATCGTTACCAAAACTGAAAACAAGTACGACGACGAACTTGTTAAGCACAAAGTACTTGTACCACTGTCGCATATGGTGCCCGCAGCTATCATTTATTATTTGATACAATTTGCGGTGTCGGATCCTGTGTGGGTGTCGCGCATCAGAACGGCGTGCTACGTTTACAATATTTTCTCGGTAATGCTCACCGTGCTCAAAGCACTCAAAGCTGCCAACGATATTCTCGACTCCATTATGCGGCAAAAACGTCGCAAGATGAGTTTCAAAGGATATATCCAAGTGGCAAACATCGTTACCATACTTATCTGTGCCATTCTTGCAATCTCTATTCTGTTAGACAAGAATCCCACAAAACTGCTTACAGGTTTGGCGGGAATGTCGGCTGTGCTGTTGCTCGTGTTTAAGGATTCTATTTCGGGATTTGTGGCTTCTATTCAGCTGTCTACCATGAATATGCTCAAAAAAGACGACTGGATTACTATTGCAAGCCGCAATGTAGAAGGACACGTTACCGACATCAACCTCACCACCATTAAAGTAAGAAATTTCGACAACAGTATCGTAACTATTCCTACAGCATCGCTGATGAGCGAATCGTTTATCAACTGGAGCAATATGCAAGAAACCAAGGCGCGACGTATGAAACGCACAATACTCATCGACGCCAACACCATCAAAACCGCCGACGAGGATTTTCTTGCCAAAATGCAAAAGTTCTCACTGCTACAAGATTATATCAAAGAACGCAAAGAACAAATCCAAAGTGGCGACCCGAATGTGGAGTTTGACAAAATGGAGATGTCAAACCTTGAACTCTTCAGAAAATATATCGAATTCTATATCCGCGCCAATTTTCAAGTGTTCAAAAAATACAAGCCCACCATAGTAAAAAACAAAAAAGGCAGCCGAGAAGAATACATCATCGAAAACAAAGAAGAGTTTTTGAAAATCAACGGCGAAAGTGCCGAAGAGTATATCGGCACCGACGAAAACGGCAACAACTACATTGCTTCTTTCTCTAAGTTTATCAAGAGCCGTGCACGTAAAATCGAAGTTGACAAAAAAGATCCGAAAATATTTTACCCCGTTACCCACACACTTGAATACGACTATGTAAACAACGAGCTATTGCCTCACAGCGTTAGTCAGCGCATTGTGGAAAAAGACGGAATCTTTGTGGAAAACGGGCACATGATGGTACGTCAAATGCAGCCAACGTCAACTGGCATTCCCCTTGAAATATACGCGTTTACAAAAATAACGGAATGGGGTGCGTTTGAAAAGATTCAAACAGCATTTTTTGAACATTTGTTTACCATCATCCACGACTTTGACCTAAAAATTTACCAACTTTCTCAGCTCGACCGCTCAGAGTTGGCAACCCAAATTTAGCAACCTTTAAACCTCACAATTATGTTAGGAGCAATAATAGGCGACATAGTAGGCTCGCGATTCGAGTACGGAGGCAGAAATATGCCCAATTTTAAACTCTTTACGCCGGAGTGTGCCTTCACCGACGACACCATTTGCAACATAGCCATCGCCGATGCCATAATCAAAGGATTAGACTACGGCGAAAATCTTATTCTCTGGTGCACCAAATATCCGTATCCGCTCGGAGGCTACGGCAGCAAGTTTTTGGAATGGCTCACAAGCAGCAAGCACAAAGCTTACGACAGTTGGGGCAACGGATCGGCAATGCGCGTTAGCTCTATAGGTTGGGCGTTTGACTCAGAAAGCAAAACCGAAAAAGAAGCAATCAAGTCGGCAAAACCCACTCACAGTCACCCCGAAGGCATCAAAGGTGCTGTATGCGTAGCCACACTGATATTCAAGTTGCGCACAAAAAAGTTATTAAAAGAAGACATTCCCGACTATATCAAAGAGCATTTTGAATACGACTTGCCTATTCTCAGCGATGTAAAAGGAATGAACGACACTTGCATGACCACTGTGCCGCAAGCAATACAATGTTTTATGGAAGCCGACTGTTTTGAAAAAGCCATACGCAATGCAGTAGAAATAGGCGGCGACACCGACACCACAGCATCCATTGCCGGAGCTATTGCCGAGGCATATTACCCTATACCTCAAGAAATCAAAGAAAAGGCTTTGAAATATCTCGACAACGATATGAAGGCAATAGTAGCCGAGTTTTTTGCTAAATTCAGATAAAACGCCATATCTCAGTAAAAAACAGATATATAAGGCCAGTAGCGATGTCAATTAAAAATATCAAAAGGAAATTGAGATATTAAATAATTAAAGAATACTTATAATAATGATTATATATCATATACAGAATACAAACAAATGATATTTGATGTACATAAAACGTTTCCATATGTTAACGATGTTAGTATTACAAATGTAACATCATTTGCCTAACTTATTAATACACAATACAATAGACACACTACAGCAAAAAATAGAATTGTAAATTAAATATAAAAGGAGAAAGACCGTTTATCTTAACGAAATATTAGTAAAACAAAAAGATAATCGTAAATTTTAACCAAAGGGGCGAAAAATCAGAGAAATTATCTAATTTCGTAACTTAAAAAAACAGCGCTACAGGGAAAAAATGAAAAGAACAACGGCATATATCACAGCCATATTGACAGCTCTTCTAATCTGGGGCTGTTCAAACGACGTAGAAACCTCCGCCGACCCTGTTTTACGCGCCATACCCACCGATGCCAGCGTTATCATCACCACCAGCGACATCGTTTCTATTACCGACAAAATCAAAGAAGGCGGTGCTCCTTGGGAAGATATCAAACTTACAAGTCAGTTTAAAATTGCCAACACAATTTTTACCGATATCAACAACATTCTTAAAGAAGAAACACAACTGCGAGCTGACGTCCGCAACAAGCATTTTGCCTTGTCATTTCACAATATGGGCAACAAAATCAACGGATTGATTGCAATACATGCCGGCAAAAAAACAGCCCAAACACTATTTGAAACCATCAGTCGCAAAGCTAAAGAGAAAGACATAAAGATAGCTGCCAACAAATACGACAACGTGCCGATTTTAAATGTCAAGCCCGAAAACTATCGAAAAACCATATATTACGCGTATTTCAAGGAATTTATCCTGATGAGTTACAACGATATATATGTTCAGAATGCCATCCGCCAGTTAAAAGAAGGCACCACAATAGCTACCACTAGACCACTCGATCAAATAATCACTCTCAAAGGCGATGATGCAGAGGCCAATATAATTATCAATTACCAAAAATTTTACGAAACTATTGGCACACAACTCAATCCAAACAAAAAATCTGTAACAAAACGCATTAGCAAGTTTGCAGAATGGTCGGTGCTCGACATATCAGCTCACAATCAGAGTGTTACAATGACAGGTTTCAGCAGTGCTAAAGAAAAATCGGGTGCGTATATCAATATTTTCAACCGTCAATCACCTGTGTCAAATAGTTTTGAAGAGTACATTCCAAGCAAAACAATCCAATTTGCATCCATCGGTATATCTGATATGGAGAGTTTCAAAATCAGTTTCAAAAAATATCTCGACCTTAGCGACCACCGAAACGATTACGACATACAAGACAATGCCAACACAAAAAAATACAAAATCAACTTTGAGGAAGATCTATACAAGATAATAAGCAAACGAATCACCGAATTCACCACCGACTACAGTATTGCCACACGAGCCAACGACAACTACATAATAGCCGAAACTGACGACGAAGACCTTGCAAAACAGACTCTTCTTAACATAGTAACACAGTATCAAAAAAAGAACAACAAGCAAGATTCCGAAATTGCCACTCCCATCATAACACAGAGCAACAAAAGATATATTGCATACTTTTTCCCCATCAAAAATCTATTTTCCACATACTTTGGCGAGATATTCGGCGCCATGGACTATAGTTACCTCACTATATACAATTCAAAACTCATTTTTGCACAGAATGTTAACGCCATAAAGGAATACATCAACGCCATAGAAACCGGCAAAACCCTGGCTAACAACTCATACTACTCAGAATTTCGCGACCTTGTAAACGGAAAAAGCAACATTTACTACTACAGCGACCTTGCCTACAACCGCAACGCCATATCCGACATTTTAAACCAAACCAACAAAACCGAATATCAAACCAACTACGGACGCTTGAAAAATTTCCGCTCTGCAGCACTTCAAGTTAGCAAGATTGACAAACGTTTCTACACCAACATTGTAATGAAATACAGCGATGAGATCGAGACCGAACGACTAATTAAATGGAAAACCGAACTCGACTCCACTGTAATAATAAAACCGCAAATAGTAAAAAACTTTGAAACCGGCGAAAACAACATTCTGGTGCAAGACGAATCACGAAAAATATATCTCATAGATAAAAACGGTTTGAAATTATGGCAAAAGCAGATGCCGGAACCTATCGTGGGGCAAGTTTACCAAGTAGACATCTATCGAAACAACAAAATACAATACCTATTTGCCACCGAAAACTTCATTCACTGTATCGACAAAAACGGAAACTACCTCGACAACTACCCTATAGAAATCAAAGGGGGCATTTCGAGCGAAATTTCAGTTTTTGACTATGAAAATGACGGAAACTACAGAATTTTTGTACCATGCAACAACAAAAAACTGTATCTTTACACAAAAAACGGAACGCCGCTCGACACGTGGGTTCCCGTAGAAACCAAAGATAAAATTATTACACCTGTGCAGTACCTTAGATACAAAGACAACGAATACTTGGTGTTTGCCGACAACCTCAAAACCTACATACTTAACCGTAGGGGCGAGCCTAAAATTGTACCCACCAAGAATTTTCCAAAAGCTCCCAAGTCGAAATACTACATCGACGCATCGCTTGGCGAAAACAATATGAGGTTTGTTACCACCAACGCAGCAGGCGAAATTGAATTCATCAACAGCGACGGATCGTCGGGCAACAAAAACATCAAAAACTACAGCATAAACCACAACTTTGTAATGGACGACATCAACGGCGACGGACAAGCCGAATACATATACACAGAAGGCAACTCAATAGAAATATACGACAGCCGCTACCAGAAAATAGGCGACTATTACACCGATGGCGACATCACAGGCCGACCAATAGTATTTAAATTTGGCGGAGCTAATACCAAAATAGGTATCACTTGCGAATACACAGGCAAAGCTTACCTACTCGACAACAAATGCCGTCCGCAAGACGGATTCCCAATCAGCGGAACTTCCGATTTTTCGATAACAAAATTCGGGAACTCAGCCGATTACAGCCTAATTATAGGCAATAGAGACAAATATTTATACAATTATACCATAAAATAACTACAAAACATGAAAAAGGACTATTTGATAAAACTCATCGCAGGCGCGCTGCTAATAACAACCGCGCTCAATTCGTGCCGCGACGATTTCGACTTTGAAGAGTTCGATAATTCTGACGACTCGATAGCAATCAACGGCAAGGTGGCTACGCCACTTATCAACTCAAAAATCAAGTTCTCCGACTTCAAACCGGAGACTATCAACAAACGTCTGCACTTCTCTACCGACAACACCGGTCTGATACATATGATTATCGACCAAGACGATAAAGTGCAAGATCTACCCAATATGCTCAGCCCTGAGGAAATGGCTGCCCTCGGACTTGTGCCCCAACCTTGGAAAAAGGTATACGAAACCGAAAAACAAGATGTATATCGCGACAACGAAAAAGGAACTTTGATGATAAAAGAGCCGTCGTTTACACTGAAATCAAAAACTATGAACGGCAGCAAGATAGACTTGCAAATCGACAAGATTGATTTCTACAAAGAAGACGGCACTCTGCTAAAAACTGTTACTCCCGTAAATCCTGAATTCGCTGAAGAAGTGACAGTAGACAACAATACCACCAATGGCGACCTCTCAAAAGCTCTTGACATGATGCCCGATTATTACATCATGACTTACTCAGCCAAAGCTGACGAACTCAAAAACAACGAAAAGATGAGAGTAAACATAGTGATTGATATGCCGCTCGAAATCAAAGCCAAAGGTTTTTCAATATCCGACACTATGGAACTCAACATCAACGACATTTTGGAAAATGTTGATGAGTTGATAGTGAAAAGCAAAGCAGAAAACAGTTTGCCTATTGATATCAATTTCAAGGCTTACTTTCTTGCTAAAGAAATTAAAATTGATTCGCTCTACGCCGAAGGTCCTTGGGAAATAGGCGCTGCTACAGTAGACGACAACGGCAAAGTACAAAATACAATAGCTGCATCGCGCGAAACTACATTCGAAAAAGATAGAATCAGTGCTCTCGTTAATCGCAAATGCGACAAATTGGTTTACGACATCAAATTAGAAACTACTCAAGACAAATACGTAAAAATCACCGACTTACAAAGTATTTATATGAGAATGTCGATGTGCGCAGAAGCAGGATACTCAACCGAGGACTAACTAAAAAAGAAATTGACAAATGAAAAACACGATAAAAAATATAGCGCTGACAGCAGCAATGGCAATAGCGGGCGCATCAGTTCAAGGTCAGTCGCTCACGGGCTACTTTATGAACAACCTTCCAAACACCAACATCTACAATCCGGCATTTAACCCCAAATGCAAGGTTTACGTTTCGATATACGACGTATACTCCGACTTGGGCAATAGCGGTTTCGCCGTTAAAAACATGTTCAAGAAAGTGCCCAACGAAGATAAATACATCGTTGACCTCGACAAAATATATGGAAGTCTTGCCAAAAAGAACTATTTGTTTTCAAATCAAAACATACAGTTGTTTAACTTCGGATTTCGCGTAGGTGAAGGATACGCTCACGCCGGATTATCGCTCAGAGGTTTCGAAAGTGTTTCGTACCCCAAAGACCTACTTAAACTCAAAGACGGAACATATTTCGACGAAGATAGCGAAATCGACCTTGGAGGTCTTGGCATCAGAGCTAATCTCTTTTACCAATACTCGTTTGGATATTCTTGGGAATTTTCTGACAAGATAACCTTCGGTGCTGCTATCAAACGTCTCAAAGGCGTAGCCGACGTTCGCACCAAGAAATTCGACTTGGTAATGACCACCGACGACGATATGTACGATGTTAGCCTTAAAAGCGACGTGGAGCTGCAATTTGCTAGCGGAGCCGATATTCAGTTTGAATACGACGAAAAAGGAATGATCAAAGACGCCAAAGCCACCAATATGGATTTTGACGATATGAATAGCGATGACTGGAAAAGTCTTCTTTGGAAAACCAAAAACGGCGGATGGGCAATCGACCTCGGTATGACATACAAATTCGACGATCGTCTATCGTTTGCCGCATCGATCATCGACTTCGGCGGTATCAAATGGAAAAAATACGGTATGACACTTGAACAGCATGGCACATTCGACTTTACCGGTGTGGACATTGCCAAATACTTCAACAATCTTGACTCTATTGGCGATGTGCTTACCGACTCTATAGCTGCATTTGCTTCACCTACCGACAACAGCAAGGCTTATACCGATTGGCTCAACACCAAAATCTACCTCTCGGCTGAATACAACATCAACAAGAATATTGACCTTGGAATGGTGTTCCGCGGTGTTTGGTTCAACAAAGGATTCCACCCCTCGCTCACCTCATCGGTTAACTTCAAATTAGGTACAGCTACACAAATCAGTATCTCTCAATCGTTTATCAACCGCAGAGCCAATGTTTGGGGCTTTGGATTGTCGCAACAGATGGGACCAATTCAGCTCTACTTCATTTGGGATCAATTCTCACCAATGTTCTGGGCTATGAACGGAAGCGATATGGCAGAAAAGTGGTTAAAAAACACCAATATGGGTGCATTCCAAACCGGAATGTCGATCATCATTGGAAGAAAGAAATATTACGAAAAGGCTCTGTTTGAATAAACACACCTTTATATAATAGACAAAAACTGTCGGCGCCGTCTTGAAATATGATTCAAGACGGCGCCGATTGTTTTATGATATCATTTTCAAACGTCGTAGCGATTGCTGAAAACGTTTTTCAAAATAACTAAATTTCAAGTGCTTGGATATTGCAAGACCCTTTTTGATATAATCAGAATGAGCATCTGTGTCGGATGCGCTGAAAGCAGCGGCTATTTCGCAAAAACGCATATTCCAATAATTAGTAGCACAAACGGGTGCAGAATTTGTTTTTTCGGCAAAAATACCATTATAATACTCGCAAGCCTTTTTGGTGTAGCCGGTTTTAAGTAGCGAATATGCATAAAGCAATTGCAACTGCTGAAAATATTCGCTTACCTGCTTACGGTGACTAAACTGTTTGTTGCTGAATATCAACTCGCTAATATCTCTTACCAAATGCCATTGCTCGGCAAGGAACAGTGAATCGGCAAGAATTATGTCGCCGTAAGTAAACGAGGGTTGAAGGTTCTCGGTACGTCCGTAATAATCTCGTGCAAAATTTGAAATATAATCGAGCAGAGTAGCAGGTATACGTCCGTCGCACATTGAGTAGTAAAGCACCTGCACCGACATAAACTCTATGTAGCAAGTATTGTCGTCGTGAGGAATGTCGAGCGATTCGATATATGAGAAATACTCGGCAACCATTTTGGAATCGCGGTTAAAATATCCCTGCTGCAATTTGATGGTGTAAGCAAAAAGTCTATCGCCCACCGAAACCGAGTTTTTGATATATGACAAAAGTGCGTCGCCATAAAACGAATTGAGCGAGTCAATATCGCAAAAATGCATAAAGTAATAATGTCTACCCGATGGTGAACCGGCAAAAACTGGCAATACCTCAGCGCGAATGTCGGGATATTTGCGCAACTCGACACCCACAGTGTTTAAAAGTTTAAGAATAAACGACTGATCTTCAAGGTCGGCAAAGTTCTTTTCAAGAATGTCAAATACACCGGCTATAATATCAGTGCGTCCATCTTTGAAAGCATACTTTATTAGCCACGAAACTATTTGATATTTAAGCGACGGATTACCCTTATAGAATTCTGAAACCTCGTCAAAAAGGTCGCAATCAAAAGTGCTTTCGCGAAGCCAATAGTTAGCCAACAGGAACTCAAAGAGTATCTGATGATTAAATTTCACGTATGTGGCGGCGGCGAGGAATTTATCCTCTACAGTGTATTCGTAAAGCACACCGAGCGAAACAAGTTCGTCAAACTCGGTTTTGTAGTCGTTGATAAGGTTTTGGAGACTGGTTTTTACTACAATGTCGTTGTCTAAACCGTAGTTGGTACTAAAAAGCAGAAAATCAATAAGTTTGAGTTTGCGACTACCATTTTCAGTGCCGATGATACGACGGCTTACAAACTCGCGCAAAAGGTCGGTGTCGGACACTATGTTTTTATTTACCTGCGCAAGTGATATATAAAGGTGTAGAAAATACGGAATACGAGTGATATTTAGAATACCCTCTTGCATCACATTCACCACCGATGAAGCATCAAACACTCCACTATTGCGCAGAATCTGTTCTACCTCGCCCATTTTTAACAGAGGCACGTTGGTGGCAACAGAAGCGGTGGTAGAAAATTCCACTCCATACCATGTATCTTTAATTTCGGCGCTGTCGCTGAGGGTTTGGCAGATATAGTTCCAAAGATCGGGACGAAGTGCAAGGACAATCTTAAACCAACGGTCTTCCTTGTTGGAAGCAATGAGCGAAAGAATATTGTTGATAAGGTTGCGAGTGCTTCCGGCATTACCCGAAAACTCATTTAACCCATCGAATACTAAAACTATACGACCCCTCATAGCGGCGGGGAAAAGGAGGAAATATTCTTTAAAACTCTTTTGGTCGCCATAGCCAAGAAGGCGAAGAATAAATTGTTCCACATTAAAATCCTCATTTGCCACATTGTCGAGCACGCCACAGTCCATAAACCAAACTATGTCGTCGGGATAGCGGGGATTTTCGCCCAAGAAAAAATCGTTGACCAAAGTGGAGACAATAGTGGATTTGCCATAGCCTCCGGGAGCAATAAATGCGGTGGCTGTTTTGTCGGATTGCAGAAAACCTTCCATCATGTCGGTGGCAAACTGTCGGTTCACCATCTTTTTGATATCCACTCCCATACGGTTCTTTACCGATAGGAAACTGTTGTAACTGATGGCGTGGGCTTTTTGTTTGATAACGTCCCACTTTTCTTTGTTTTCTGCGTTTTTGGTAACGCTATGGCGATTCGACACAAAATCGTCCCAATCCTCGTAGCCAATATACTTGCTCAACGAGTTGAGAGTATACTTGGATGGATTAAACACGCTTGCCACCAAGTTCCAAAGGCGCTTGATGGTAGTTTCGCTGATTTTGTTGCCCGTAGCATCAAAAACCACGTCAGAGAGCGCAGAGCAATCCTTGGCGTAAAGAATCTTTGCGCCAAACTTCTGTTCCACTGCTTCTTTAAGAAGGTCTATGTCGTCTAAATTGTCCACGAGCCAAAAGTATATATTTATCTGCAAATAAACCAAAAAAAATGAACAAAATGAATGAAAAAAAATATTACCATAAAATTATAAGGCGTGAGAATTGCTTTGTTGCATTTTTTATTGTCGGTAATAATCCTTACTTTTGCTCAAAAATGTAGAAACAAACAAATTTCACTTCACAATGAAAAAATCACTTCTTATCATTTCTGCATTATGCGCTGTGTCAAGCGTTTATGCTCAGAGCGACACCATTATAGATAAAATTGTAATACATCCCGAAGTGGTGGTTACAGGTTCGCGAAATGCCATCGACCCTCGTTATCTGCCTCTCACGGTTACTCAGATTTCAAACAATGATCTGGCAAAAAACTACAACACCTCTATGATTCCGGCACTTACCGAACAAACACCGGGACTTTTCTCAACTTCACGTGGTATTATTGGTTACGGTGTATCTACCAATTCGGCAGGCGGTATCAAAGTGCGTGGCGTGGGCGACGGCTCAAGAATTCTTGTGCTTATCGACGGTCAACCGCAATTTGCAGGACTTATGGGTCACCCAATACCCGATGCATATCAATCATTTATGGCAGAGAAAGTGGAAGTGCTTCGCGGACCTTCGTCGCTGCTTTACGGCTCTAACGCTATGGGCGGAGTGGTAAACATTGTAACACGTGAGGCTGAAGACGGCATCAAAACCGAATTCATGCTATCGGGTGGAAGTTACGGCACAGCCGAAGCCCAAGGAATGGCACGCATAAAGAATGGAAAATTCTCGGCAGTGTTGGGCGCCAACTATCAACGCACCGACGGACACCGCTACAATTCGGGGTTTGAGCAGATTACCGACTTTATAAAATTAGGTTATCAGTTGTCGAGAAATTGGAAAATATCAGGCGATATCGACCTTACATATTTCGATTTCAACAATTCCGGACCGGAAAACGCTCCATTGTTTGATACTCAAGCCGATATTCTTCGCGGGCTTGCAAGTATCTCAGCCACCAACAATTACGGCAAAACATCGGGCTGCGTAAGATTCTTCTACGATTGGGGACATCACGAAATCAACGACGGACACCAATGGGGTCAGCCCGAAAAAGAATATCTCTACATGCACAACGATTTTATTACCGGAGCCACTATATATCAGAACTTTAACCCCTTCAATGGTTCACGCATCACAGTGGGACTTGATTATCAGCACTACGGCGGCGAGGCTTGGAACGATTTCTTCAACGGCGACAAAACCTACCTTGTAGAAGACCACAATCAAGACGAAATTGCAGGATATATCGACCTTAACCAACAGATTACCCAATGGATGTCGGCAGATTTTGGCGTAAGAGTTGACAATCATTCGCAAGCCGGCACAGAGATTATTCCTCAAGCAGGTATCTCGTTCTACACAATGAACAAAGACAACATCAAACTTTTGGTTTCCAAAGGATTTCGCAATCCCAACATCAGAGAGATGTATATGTTTCCACCTCAAAATGCCGAACTTGAACCCGAGCGCATGATGAATTACGAAGTGTCGTACGCAAAGAATCTCCGTCGTTTGAAACTTGGCGTCAACGTATTTTATATTAAAGGAGACAACCTCATCACCACTGTTCCCCGCACCGAAGGACAAGGCATGATAAATATGAACACCGGCGAATTTGAAAACTACGGCTACGAACTGTCGGCAGGCTACACCATAGGCGCATGGAAATTTGACGCCAACTATTCGTATCTGCACATGGATACCCCCGAAACAGGCGCACCCGAAACCAAAATCTATTTTGCGGCTCAGTACACAAAGGGTAAATTCACCGCAAGAATTAGCGAGCAAAGCATTTCGGGACTTTACATCACCACCGGCAAAGACCCTGAAACCGAGGATTATAACCTTGTAAACGCCAACGTATCGTACCGCATTTTGCCCGCTTTACGTCTGTTTGTAAAAGGCGAGAACCTTCTCGGCGAAAAATATCAGACCTACCAGGGATTCTACATGCCCAAGGCAACGTTTATGGGCGGAATTTGCATAGAATTGTAAAAAACTTTATATTTGCCCCGAAAATATAAACAAACTCTGCGATGAAAAACATTCGTAATTTCTGCATAATAGCCCACATCGACCACGGCAAAAGCACACTTGCCGACCGTCTGTTGCAATATACCAAGACCATCAACGAAAAAGATCTTACCAATCAGGTGCTCGACGATATGGATCTTGAACGTGAGCGAGGCATCACCATCAAGAGCCACGCCATACAGATGCGTCACAAATACAACGGCGAGGATTATGTGCTCAACCTTATCGACACTCCTGGTCACGTGGATTTTTCTTACGAAGTATCGCGGAGCATTGCAGCCTGTGAGGGTGCGTTGCTTGTAATTGATGCCACACAGGGTATTCAGGCGCAAACCATCTCAAACGTGTATATGGCGATTGAGAACAACCTTGAAATTATCCCCGTGCTCAACAAGATGGATATGCCTGCCGCCAAACCTGAAGAGGTGAAAGATCAAATCATCGAACTCATAGGCGGCAAGCGCGAGGATATTATTGAGGCTTCGGGCAAAACAGGTCTTGGCGTAGAACGCATTCTCGACACCATTATCGAAAAAGTACCCTCTCCCGAAGGCGACCCCGAAGCACCGTTGCAAGCATTGATTTTCGACTCGGTGTTCAACCCCTTCCGCGGTATTATAGCATATTTCCGCATCTACAACGGAACGCTCAAAACCAACGACCGTGTTAAATTTGTAAACACCAAAAAAGAGTACAACGCCGACGAGGTGGGCATACTTGAAATGGACCTCAAACCGCAAGGTGAAATTTCAGCCGGCAATGTAGGCTACATTATTTCAGGTATCAAAAACGCCACCGAAGTAAAAGTGGGCGACACCATCACTCACGTAGAAAATCCCTGCGAAAAAGCCATCGAGGGTTTTGCAGAAGTAAAGCCAATGGTTTACGCCGGTGTATATCCCATAGAAACCGACGAATACGAAGAACTACGCACATCGCTCGAAAAACTTCAATTGAACGATGCCTCACTTACCTTCACTCCAGAATCGTCGATAGCGCTCGGATTCGGTTTCCGCTGCGGATTCTTAGGAATGTTGCACATGGACATTGTTCAGGAACGACTCTCACGCGAGTTTGACATGGACGTTATCACCACTGTGCCCAACGTATCATATAAGGTGTTTACCACCAAAGGCGAAGAAATAGAAGTGCACAATCCCGCCGGAATGCCCAAAACCAAAGCCATCAGCCACATTGAAGAGCCGTATATCAAAGCCGACATCATTACCAAGTCGGAATTTTACGGACCTATCACCAAACTCTGCATGGAAAAACGCGGCATCAAAATCAACGAAACATACCTCACCGCCGACCGCGTAGAACTCAACTTTGAAATGCCGTTGGCAGAAATTGTATTCGACTTTTACGACAAACTCAAAAGTATATCAAAAGGTTACGCCTCGTTCGACTATCATCCGATCGACTATCGCGAGTCGAAACTTATAAAATTAGATATCCTACTCAACGGCGAACCTGTTGACGCTATGAGCAGCCTCATACACGAGAGCAACGCCTACGAGTTTGGCAAAAACATCTGCGAAAAACTCAAAGACCTGATACCCCGACATCAGTTCGACATAGCCATTCAAGCCGCCATAGGCACCAAAATTATCTCGCGAAGCACCATCAAAGCCTTCCGCAAAGACGTTACCGCCAAATGTTACGGTGGCGACATCTCACGTAAGCGCAAACTGCTCGACAAGCAGAAAAAAGGTAAAAAGCGTATGAAACAAGTTGGTGACGTGGAAGTTCCGCAAAAAGCATTCTTGGCGGTTCTCAAAATAGGCTAAAACTATCTACAACAATTTGTAATGCATATAATTCACAAAAGTAAATATGATTTATTTTTGTAAATTATCTTTGTCAGAATATATTGTGCACACGCAGTATTCCAATAAAACATTACAAATCGGAAAAACATATGTAAACACACAATCAAAAATTTTTATATAAACTGAATTTATTTTTTTGAACAAATTATTAAGTTTTAGATAAAATAAAAAAGGTTTTCTTAAAATTACACAATAAAAATTATAGTAAAGTAGAATAGAATCGAAGATATATAATAATTGAATATATATTTTAGTTCAAATAGATTAAATTAAGTAAAAAAAATACGGCAATAAGAAAAATTTAATTTGCGGGTTAAAAATATATCTCTACATTTGTATCGCAAAAAAATAAAAAAATGACCACACAACTCACATACAATTATTCATCGGCAGAAATAACATCGCGCTGCCGTCAGATTATACAGCTCGTTAACAACGACATGAAAATGTTTGCTAAGTTTGGCGTAACAGAAAAAGAACTCGACACCTTAAAAAAGAAAATCACTGATTATGAGAATTTTCCCGAGGACAAAATCTTCGCCGAAAAAGTTAGCGCAAAAACCAAAGTAAAAACAGAGAAAGAAGAGGTGCTCCGCACCGAAATTCGCAATTTTCTGCTTCACATCTCTATTGTAATAATAGGCAAGCAGGAGATGAAAAAATATTTCAAAAGCCAGAAAATCACAGGTATACCTACCACCGCACTCATCGAGTTTGGCGAAAAGGTTGTAACTGTATCCAAAAAATTCAAATCAAAACTCTTGAACGTTGGTCTCAAAGAAGAAGACTTCGATAGTCTTAAGAACAACATCAAGCAAGCCAAAATTGCGGTAAAAGATCTTGAATCGGTACGTGCCGAACGTGTTAAAAACACCGGTCGCCGTCACGAACTTGGCAAACAACTCTACGAAAAGTTAGTGAAATTCAGCTCGCTGGGCAAAAACATATGGAAAGGCAAAAACGAGGAGAACTACAAACGCTACTTGCTCTACGCCGAGTACTATCAAAAAGTGAAAGACAAACGCGAGCAATATCTCAAAGACAAAAAAGAAAAAGAGTCTAACAGTTTAAAAGACAAAGACTAAAACAATATTGCAAAGTTTTTTTGCGAAAAAAAGACAAAAAAATTTGCAGCATTAAAAAATTACCGCTACTTTTGCACCGCAAAAAGCGAGGTACCATAGCTCAGTCGGTAGAGCAAAGGACTGAAAATCCTTGTGTCCCTGGTTCGATTCCCGGTGGTACCACAAAAATTTAGTAGTAGTCATAGTGTAAGGAAAGGTACCATAGCTCAGTCGGTAGAGCAAAGGACTGAAAATCCTTGTGTCCCTGGTTCGATTCC
>JAEEGL015331494.1_pt1 | contig 16329 bp, 8 predicted proteins | sample 9134231 | NCBI WGS metagenome assembly JAEEGL01 (sample SAMN16246548, study PRJNA631951) | gut metagenome | biome: gut microbiome; feature: rumen; material: fiber-attached | host: Bos | place: Iran: Karaj | collected 2018-10
CAAGTACAGTGAAGGTTACGTTGGCAAGCGCTACTATGGTGGTAACGAAGTCATCGACAAGATGGAAGCCCTCGCTATCGAACGTTGCAAGAAGCTCTTTGGTTGCGACCATGTGAACATTCAGCCGCTTTCCGGTTCTCCGGCTAACGCTGCTGTCTACTTCGCCGTTCTCAAACCGGGTGACAAGGTCCTCGGCCTCAAGCTCGACCACGGTGGACACCTTTCTCACGGTCATCCGGTGAACTTCTCCGGTATGCTCTACAACTTCGTGCAGTACGAAGTCGATAAGGAAACTGGTCGCATCGACATGGACAAGGTCCGCGAAATTGCTCTCCGCGAAAAGCCGAAGATGATCCTCGCTGGTTTCTCTGCTTACAGCCGTAACCTCGACTGGAAGCGCTTCAAGGAAATTGCAGACGAAGTTGGCGCTCTCACGATGGCTGACATTTCTCACATTGCTGGCCTCATCGCCGGTAAGGCAATCGAATCTCCGGTGCCGTACTTCGACATCGTGACCACCACGACCCACAAGACTCTCCGTGGCCCGCGTTCCGCTATCATCATGTGCAAGGACCGCACGATCCAGAAGATGGTGAAGGGCGAACTCAAGGAAGTTTCTTTGGCCAAGGAAATCGACAAGGGCGTGTTCCCGGGCATGCAGGGTGGTCCGCATGACCACATCAACGCCGGTAAGGCCGTTGCATTCCTCGAAGCTTTGCAGCCGGAATTCCAGACTTACGCGAAGAACGTCATCAAGAACGCTCAGGCCATGTGCGCCGAAATGCAGAAGCTCGGTTACAAGGTCATCAGCGATGGCACCGACAACCACCTCATCGTTGTCGACATGACTTCTAAGGGCGTTTCCGGTAAGGAAGCCGAAGTTGCTATGGAAAAGGTCGGCATCTCCTGCAGCCGCTCCACGATTCCGTTTGATCCGCGCAAGCCGATGGACCCGTCCGGTGTTCGTCTTGGCACTGCTGCTATCACGACTCGTGGCTTCGACGAAGAAGACACCCGCGAAGTGGCACGCATCATCGACCGCGCTATTCAGGCTAAGGACGACGAAGCTGGCCTCGCCAAGATTCGCGAAGACATCGTGGCTCTCTGCAAGAAGCACCCGTTGTACAAGTAATTTTGCAGAGCAAAATTACTTGAGGTTCTGAGGACGGCCTTCGGCCTTTGAGGTTTGAGGTCGCATTCCTTCGGAATGCTTTGAGTAGGATAATGGCACCTTCGGTGCAAAAAAATAAAAGGCGGTCCGATAGAAACGGGTCGCTTTTTTTGTATAAACCAAAACCCACCAGTTTATAACTGATGGGTTCTTTTTGTGTTAACGCTACGTGGTGTGTTACTAGTTATTTGATGTAGATGCTATTGAATTCCTTTTTCATGGAAACTTTCGTCCATTTGTATTTAGCTATCGTATCGGCCCAATCAGGGTGTTCGTTATAGTAAGAGTATTCTCTAGCGTCGTCATCATGCCAAATAATTATAGACATGCGTTTCTTGGTAGTGTCGCGTATGGCCATGTTTAGCATGGAGAAGTCGCCGTCTGTATTGCCTCCACTGAAGACGGGGTACTTACCGATTTGCCTGTAAATATTGACAACCTTCTGCATCTTGATACTTGTGGCGAGCATACTTGTATCGCGGACAACCTCATCTTCCATTTGGAATACATATTCGCTATTCTTAGATTTCATTTTCGTTGCTTTGAGATTCCAGTCAGAACCTATCAATTGAATTCGATCTAATTGGAACTTGTAACTTGGATAGACTTCCTTGAGGGCCTTAATGCAACCCCAAAGGATGCTTCTATCGGAACCCGATACGACGAATATTTTGAAATGATGTTCTTGCAGATATTGGAACAGTTCAAGCATAGGAACATAGAATAGTTCGCCGTTTTTAATACCGGGGAATTTTACCGTGTCGTAAGCGCCTGTTTTCATGAATTTGTATGCTGTTTCTGCAATGCTATCTTCGGAAACTCCGCCAAAAGCCTTTTTTTTCAAGATGTCTAATCTGGCGTACGTCTTTTCGTCGAAATCGCCGGTGGGATAATCCTTGATTATTTTGTTTATTTTTATGCTCAATACAGGATCCTTCAATACCGAATCAATTTGGTATTTTGTTACGAGAAAGTCCATCGAAAAGGGCTTTTCCGTAAGGAAGGTGCCGTCCATATCGAATGTGGCAATTCGGTCTTCTGGTTTTACATAATCATTTGAGTTTGTATCAGAAGTAATTGCTTTAAGATAATTAAGGATTTTCTCTCTGACGCAGTCGGTGCAATTATTCCATGACATAAGAGGCCATAAGATCGGTAGCTTTTTATGTGTTGTATCAATTTGCACCGGAGTTTGGGTTGTATCGCATTGTACCGTAGTATTTGTTGGTTGATTGTTGGAGAGCGAGTTGCCGGCGAAAAAGCCGATCCCTAGTAGGAAAATGGCTAAGATAAAGAGGGTTGCTTTTTTCATGGCTATTTTTCCTTGGTGCTTGGGGTGGAGACGAAACGTGCAATGTAGTTTGCCTGTTGATCGAGGTTCATCGAGATGAACGGAGCTTGCCATCCACCGACGCGGACAACGATATCCCTATACTTTGGCAGTTCCTCTCTTGCAATTTGCTTTTGCACTTCGTTGCCGTAAAGCAGATCCTTCGAGAGGTCGTACATGTGCTGGAACTTTTTGACATCACCTATGGCAAGAGTCATCATGCAACCATTTTTCTTGATAAACGTATCAACGATTGCCTGGACGTCCTTGGGTTCGATGCCGCTTTCGTTAATGCAAAGGTCCGTAATCGCGCCTGCCGACATCTTGTTCATCGGAAGTTGCGAGAGCGTTTGGAATACGTTGGCGAGACCGTTTTTGATGGTGCCCGGAGCCGGGGAGAAGTTCGCAATCAAGGGCGCGTTTGTACCGCGATTTGTTGTTGCGACGACGCCAAGTCCTTGTTGCGGGTAGCCTTCGAATGTGCCGCAACCGGCTGTAAATCTTAAGCAGAAATCGTTGCCGAGTTTGCGCTTGAGGCAGCTTCCGCTATAGCCTGCGATTTGTCTTAAGCGTCTGATATGGTTGACGTATTCCGGAGATTTGCCCTTGAGTGAATCCAGGAAAACTTTTTCGGAGAATTCTTTGGACTTGTCTACAATTTCGACAAGGGAATTGATGACAAAGTTTCCGATTTCTGCGATTTCCTTGGAGGCGTCACCGAATTTAGCGCAGTTGTAGTCGAAATCGTTCTTGATTTGGCTCCAGAGCACTTGGCGCTGGAAGTCGGCTTCTTGCGGAACTTTGAAGTTGTTGACCATGGCAGTCTTGACTTCTTCGATGTCGTATTTGCCGTTGTCGAAAACGAATTTCTTGAATGCGGCAATGATATTGATGGTATCGGGTACACCTGTCAAAATAATGCCTGCGATGTTCATTCCGGTTCCGCCCCAGGATTTATCGCGACCTCTTTCCATGCATTTCCCGAGAACGGCGGAGAAAAGCGGGGATGGTGTAACAAACTCATCCATGGTATAGCAGTCATACATGGTAAATGCAGCTTGGTCGATAAAGAACTGCATGTATTCCTTGAAACGTTCCTTGAATTCGCTATAGCTATGGACTTGCGGACAACGGAAACTTAATTTGCTTCCACGGAGCATTCCGTCATTGGTATCCAGGACTGCGCCTTGGTTTACGGCACATTGGAACATGTTGAGGCAACTGATCATTTGGAATGTCCAGTCGCATTCTCCGTTCAGAATGGGTTCCCAACATCCATCGACGCAATAGTCGTTTGCGAATTCTTTTGCTTTTTCCTTACCCTGTTTATCGGTTTCGTATTTTAAGAGAACGTCACGGATGGCAGGAACGAGCGTGTTGTCGTTCAGGATGCCTGGGAGGTTTTGAGTCATGTGCAGGCAATTAGCGACTGATTCCCTAAGCTCTTTCGAAGAGTAGTCGCCCATTCGTACGTAAATACCCGGAGTTGAGAGGTTTACGTTTGCAAAAGCGTTGAGGATGATATGGGTCATGTCGTTTTCTGCGGATTTTCCGTCGGGGGTTAGGCCGCCGATGATGATGTTCTGCAGAAAGTTGTTGACTCCAGCTCGCTGGTCCAGATAATAGGGGTGGACGCCGAGAGCTGCGTTATTGTCCATATGGTCTTGTTGCAGCAGGAATTCCGTAGTCAAGTTCAGTCGCCCTGCGCATTTGATGATAAAGCATTCAAAAAGTTCTGTTGCTTTTTCTCTGAAAAGTTGCTTGCTTTTTTTATCCTTGCATTTTTTGAGGTCGTTTACAAAGAATTTGTTTAAGGACTGGTCCAAACGCCCAAGGGAAATGAGATTCATGCTGGCATGCATTGCCAAGTGGAAAAAGTAGACGCTCTGTAAGGCTTCGTGGAATGTTTCGGGCTTCTTTTCAGGAACGTTTTGGCAAATCGTTGCGATTTCCTGGAGTTCTGCCTTGCGCTTTTTGTTATTGCACGTTTGGCTTTTGGCTTTGGCGAGATTTGCGAAGTTCTTTGCGTAATTGACAACGGCATTGCAGCTTGTAATTACACTTGTGTAGAATTCCTTTTTGGTGACAAGTTCGTTGTATTCACGAATTTTTTCGACGTTTTCGGAACTCTGCATAATGGGAATCGCTTCCAATCTATTGGCGAACACTCGAAAATCGTTGTCTTTTTGATAGACTTTGAATTTTGTATCGAGTTGGTTGAGGTGGTCTTTTGCTTCACTTACGATACCTTCGATACCCTTGGAAAGAAGACGGTCGTAGTTGACCGTATTGTGGCCGAGAATGGCAAGCTCGGTCTTGTTGGTGTAGGATGCAGCTCGTTTTTCTTCTTCGCTCATGTAGTTCGGGAAAACTTTGCCCAATCCGTTGGATGCCATGGGCATGACGCCAACGATGAGTTCCCCATCTTCAATTTCGTACGTGTGCGTATGCTTGCTGACTTTGCTGTCTGTCATGCTACGGAGCATGATGTCAATGGCGATGGCCTTGCGCTCGATGACTGAAAGCTTGAAATAATCTTCGTCGTTTGCCAAATTGTGTTGCTTGAAAACGTCTTTTCGGGATTTCTTGAAGTCGTCTTCGCAGAACCATTCGCTAGAGCGATCTTTTGAGGCTCTGTCTTTTAGATTTTCGAGCAACGTTTGTACTCGTGGGGTGATGGAGGTGAATTCAGTCATAGATTCTCCTTAATAGTTGACTGTGAAATTCTGGAATTTGAAAAAATCGCATGCTTTTTTGAATTGCATGTCAGTCGGTATGCTGGATTCCTGGTCTAGTTGACTTGGGATTCCTGCAAGTTTGTAGAAAAGGTTCATGTTTGGATTGCAACGTAAAATTTCAACATCTGTTATTCCGGTTTGTTTCATGATGGATGCAAATCGAATCAAGTGTTCGTCTTCGGTTGTCCTAGCGGCAATTAGCGGATAACGAGCGTAAATTTTTTTGCAATGTTTTGATACGGTCTTTATGTTCCGAATGATATTCTTGCTGTTGTCGAGATTCCCTTGTCCGAAACTAACATCGCGGAGTCCGGCAAGCCAGTAATCGACATAATCTTTTACGGATTCGTATGCTGTGGTTGGGAGTGTAAAGGACGACTCGATACATGTGGATATGCCGTCTTTTTTGCACAGCAAGAGAAATTTCCGCACTTCGTCTTTTTGAAGGAGCGCTTCTCCGCCACTCAAGGTTACTCCACCGTTTTCCTTGAACATTTCGAGCTGCGGTTTTACTTTTTCGTATAGTTCTTCTACGGTGATTTGTATGGTCGGGAGGCTTAATGCACCATCCATAGAATTTATGATGGAATTGGGACAAATTGCGATGCATTTACCGCATTGAGAGCACTTGGATCTGTCAATGATGTGCTTACCTTGTTCGATGCGGTGGACTCCTTGCGGACAAACTTTTACGCAAAGACCGCAGAGCGTACATCTTTCAGAATGGAACAGGAGTGGTGAACTTTTTAAATCCCAAGAATGCGGGGAATGGCACCATGGACATCTTAAATGGCATCCCTGTAGAAAAATAACAACCCGATTTCCTGGTCCGTCTTCTTTTGTATACCATCCAATGTTTAACAAACGTAACATAAGGAATTACTTTACTCTTTATCGTTCTATACAATAATGTTACAAAAAGCTTTGTTAATCTACAATAGCCCAAAAGGATTATTACTAATGGGTTATCTTGTCTATAAGCGTTTGGCGTTCTGTCATAAATTTGCGTTCGTTTGTCCTCGATGCGACGATGAAACATCTATTCCTCGAACGCTTGTTTTCGCATCGTCCAGTAGGTCGTGATGCCTTAGACAATTCCTTTTTTTCGTTTAATGCGCGAAATAGTACTTTCTACTTGTATTTTTAAACATCTTCCTCGTGATGAAAAACTATCTTTGTTTCGATAACGCGAGGTTTTATGCAGTCCTGGACCGAAATAAAGAACATTGAAAACCCCACCGAAGCACAACAATTGGAAGCTATCGGGCTTAACTGGTACGCAATCAGCTTAATTCAGAATCCGACTGAAACGGTTCAAAAGGCTGCGTTTGAAAAAAATGAGCAGGCTATTCTTTATGTGAAGTGTGGTCCGTGCGAAGCTTTGAAGCTGGCGCTCAACGCTATGGACGAGGCTAAGTTCCTTGCTTCGTTCAAGGCCGAACCGAATTTGCTCAAGTTTATTACGAATCCGGTGCTTCTCAAGGCTGCCGTGTCGCAGGATTGGAGAATTGTCCGTAAAATTGATGGCGCGTCCGATGAACTTTGGGCCGAGGCCGTTCGTCAGAGCGAAGACGCCCTGAAATTTATCCGCAATCCGGGTGAAAAGGTGCTTATTGCCGCTGTTGAACGCGACTGGAAGTACCTCCAGGAAATCGAAAATCCGACGGCTGCGGTTGTTGTGGCTGCGGTCAAACAAGATTTCCATGCCTTTGAGTACGTGAGTATTCGTCGCCGTACAGAACAAGTGCAGCTTGCTGCTGTGCGTACGGATTGGCGCTGCATCCAGTATTTGCAGCGTGCCAGTGAAAATGTGCAACTGGAAGCGGTTCGCCAGTCCAAGGACGCTTTTAAGCTTATCAAGAATCCGACTCAGGCCGTTAAGGACTTTTGCGCGTGATTGAGCTTTCTTCGGTAACATTCCGTTATCCGAAAGCAACAGCGGATGCTTTGTCGAATGTTTCGCTTTGTATTCCGCAGGGAAGTTTTTTTGCGCTGATCGGTCCGAATGGTGCCGGAAAAACGACCTTGCTGCGCCTCCTTTGCGGTCGCTTGGGTGCGTTTAAGGGCTCAATCAAAATTGAAGATTCCTTGCGCAATTCGGCGGGCTTTTTGAACGCTGAAAAATATGGCGTTCTGCTTGAAAATCCGGGTGTTTATCCGAAACTTTCGATAAAGGAATACCTCCAGTACTTTAGCGGCTTTTACGGCTTTGGAAAAGAAGCTTGGTGCGAAAACGGTGAAATCTTTAAACGTTGTGAGTCGTTTGCGGAACGCCTGAACTTGCCGCCGCTTGACAAACGTTTGGAAACGCTTTCGCTAGGGAATCGCCAAAAAGTGCAGATTGTCCGTGCGCTTTTGCATAATCCCAAGCTCCTGATTCTCGATGAGCCTGTGGCAAATCTCGATCCGATTTCAAGAGAAACGGTTTGGCATTTGCTCGATGAATGGCGCCATGAAACCCACGGAACGGCTATTGTTTGCTCGCATGTGCTCGCCGAAATGGATGAATGGGCGACGGATTACGCTATAATTGATTGTGGAGAAGTGCTAAAAGCGGGGAAGAACCCGAGCGATAGCTGTTCCCAGAAAAATACGTCAACGCACTTTGAAGTGAATTTTACAACGCCAATAGCGCGCGAACAAATTGAAAAAGCCTTGTCGGATGCTGGACTTGATCCATCGCAAATCACTGCTAAAGGTGAATCACTTGGTGAAATTTATAAGCTGGTCGTTAATAAAATTTGATTTGCTTTAAGTTCTCGCCAGACTCTATTAACTAGTTACCATTAACGAATAACTGTGGCGGAGCCGCTAAAAAGCTTGGGAAAGATCGAACGCGATTCTGTTCCAGTCAAAGCCTTTCTTCTTCTTGTGATTTCTGCAGTTGGTGCTTTCGCTATCGTTGCAGTTTTCGTTGGTCATGAGGCCTTTCACAATAGCATAATCAAGGCGGAATGTTAGGAATTGCCATTGATAGCGAATGCCTAAACCGATGCTTGCTTCTTGTCCGTCTTCGTAGAGTTTGTCTTGAAGATCGACTACTTTTGTCCAGTCGAAAAATTGCACGATTTGCCAGCTTCTTAACGATTTCCAAGGAAGAGTCCAACGGAGTTCTTCGTTAATGCGGAAATACATAGGCGTTAGAGCTGTATGGATGTTGTCTTTGATTTCTGTGGATTCTTCGCCGCTTTCGTTCTTGACTGTGACGGTGTCTTTGGTAGTGTAGCTTGCAAAAATACTGCGGAATCGATAACCGCGTACAGAACGGGAACCGCCTTGATAGAACATGCGGGCGTCATCTTCGATGGCTTTGTTGAAAAAGCTACCAACGCTTCCGCTGAGTGCTCCGTAAAGAGTCCAGAATAAAGGGACGTATATGTTTACAGTGGCTTCGCTATATGTATAAAGATGCCCGTCGTCTTGATCGTCTGTGTAATCGCTATTTTCTGATTTGACGTTAAAGTTCGTGCCAACACCGATTGTTGGCATTACGCGAATACCTTTAGTCGGATTAAAGTAATCGTCGGTATAGTCGAATGTCAAACCGATTTCGCCTTTGAACTTGAAAAGCTTATCGTCGTTTTTATTCACGTATCGCGTATCGATTGAACTACGGAACTTGATGTTGTCTGTGATGCCGAATGTTAAGTCGCCGCGGTTGATGATTTCATAACGTTCTTCGACGCTATCGGGGTAGGCGGGTGGGGTGATTTTTTCGTGGTTGAACGAAAGACGGTCTACGAAGCGGATGGCCGTCGGGATGAATGTGAAAGACGTTCCAAATAGGAGTGGGTTGGCGTAACCCAGCGTGATTTCTTGCTTGTGCTGTGCGATTTGTATGTTCGTTGAAAATTCATTGAATTTTCCAAAGAAGTTCTTGTGGTCGGCGTAAGCCAAGGCTCCGAAACCGTAAACTTCTTCGAAGAAGAATCCGTATCGGGCTTCTCCCGGGACGCGCTCGATAACATCCAAGTGCACATCTGAAAGCCCGTCTTCGCGAAGTTCATCGTTTAATTTGACTTGTGTAAATAGCTGGGTTGAATAAAGCTTGCTCTTGAAGTTGAAATACTGGTTACCGTCAATGACATCGCCTTTCTTGATGCGCCAAAGTGAAGAAAGCCATGATGTATCCGAAAGACCTTGTTCCGGTTCCGCTTTTTTTTCGCTCTTGTTCATCACGCGTTGTGTTGTGGTGATGATATTTCCCATTAAAACTTTAGGGCCTGGGTTGACGTTGATAATCACGTTGACGCATTTGGCCGTCGTGTCGACATGTTCTTCGGAAGATATATAAACGTGTAAGTTACCTTGTTTGCGGTATGCTCTCTGGATTTCCTGAAGGTCTTCAGAAAGGTCCTCTTGATTGTAATATTGGTGCTTTGTTATTTTGAGAGAACCTAAATCAATAGGGATGGGTTCATCGCCTGAAGAAATGATTTTGGCGTCGTTGAATCGGTAGCAAACACCTTCGCTAACAGAAATGTAGTAGTTGCGTTGGATGTTTCCGTTAGACAATGTTTCTCGCTGAATGACTAGTTTTAAGTCGAGACTGTAATAGCCTCGGGAATAATAAAGGGCTCGAACGTTTTCCGAGGAAAGGCGCATCAAGAAGTCTTGCTTGATGGTATCCAGTTGGCCAAATTCATCAGGAATATCGAGCTGTTCGTTTAGCTGGAATTTCGAGAATATTTTGTTGCCGCTGATGTTGACGGACCAAGGATTTTTGTCATCGTTATCCGCAAAAGCAAGCGACGAAAAAAACAATAATGCACAAATCAGTAAAATCATTTTGCTTTCTCCGTGGGCTTGATTTCGTTCGGCTTTGTTTCTGTGCTCTTGACGCTTGTAGAATCGATGGCGTTCGGATCGTTGGGCTGGAGCATCGCTCTTGGCGGACGCACTGTTTCGCAATGGCCGATACCGAGAATACAGGGGTTCCAGAATTTGTACGTATAGTTCACGCCGATGTTCTTTTCGACACGGCTGTCGTTGTCTTCGCCGGAATTGAACTGGTACTGTTTTCTGACGATTTGTCCGTTTAAGGAAAGCGATGGCGAGAAATGGTTCTTGTGCGAGTATTCTTTATCCTGGAATACAGGGAGCGTATAGCTTGCGCCGAATTGTAATGCCTGGTCGTAAGTCGGGCTCTGGCTTTGGTCTTGTGTGTAACCGAAGACAAGGCTCAAGTTTTTCACCCAGCGGTCAAGTGAAATAGGAACTTTAACATACGATGAATCCTTGTCGTTGCCGGAGTTGTCGAACAGCATCACCTTCATGTCGATATCGCCAATGTAATCACCGCCCAAAGTCTTGTTTGCAGTTGAAGAAATGAACTTACCGATGGCTTTACCGGCTAGCTTGTTCCAGTCAGCAGAAACGCCGGATTCTGTAGCGACGCATCCCAGGAATATGTTGCGGTATGTGTCTGCCGCGGTGGATTCTGTGCCGCAGTTTGAACTTGGAATCGGTTGCGGGTTTGTAATCGTTCCTTGAATGTCCAAGTTGATGGGACATGTCTCTTTTTCTTTATCTTCAGATTCTGTACAGTAGGGGAGTTCCTGCGTGCTAGAAACATCGATAACGCCATGCTGCCATGGAACATCGATCCAAGAAATGTTGAAGGCATTCAGGTCAAATTCGTAGATGTCTTTTACGCCGATAAATCCGTTGTCGGCATTGGTGACGTCGCCGCGCAAGAGAGGCCTGTTGGTGGTGCCCAAAACCCAAATGTCGAGCGTGAGCGGGAACGATGCGAACGGGGTAATGATTTCGACGGAATCGCTTTGTGAATCGCTCACATGGAAAGACAAGTCAATGGGGCTTGACACAGAAATCTTTGCCTCGGTCTTTTCCTTGTTGCGGAGATTTGCAATCGCGTTATTGAACATCGATAAAAGTTTGTCGAGTGAGCTTGGCGTGATTTCGATGTCCAAATCTTTTCTGTAGACGAGCTTGTCGATGATGAAGTTTCCGCTGATGCTCTTGTTCTTGATTTGTCTTTCTTGCGTGTGCGGAATGTTGAGCGTGATATCGCTCTTTCCAATCAAGTTTGCCGTACCGAAGGTCTCGTCGTTGAACTTATACTGAATTGATGGAATGCTTGTGACAATGGACATTTGGTCTTCCGCATCTTCCAAGTGGCTTGTGACGTTTCGCAAGGTGATGATGTGGCTGTCCATTTCAAGCGTGTACTTCTCGGTGCTGATATCGATGGCTTCCAATCGCATTTGTTGCAAATCGTAAAGCAATGTGGCAATGAGCAAATCACCAAATTCGTTTTGCGTTGAAATTTCGTTCATTTCAAGCATGCCATCCTTGAGTTCGCCTCTAATGCGGATCGGGAAGTCATTCGGGAGCGTTGAATACTTGAGGAGGGTGGTGTCCGACCAGATCTTGGCTTTGATTCCCTTCAAACCTTCGCGGAGTGCAGCTTGAACATCGATTTTGAGGTCTGTCTTTTCGATTTCGGCACGGGTTTCAGGAATGAGCCACATGCCTCCAAGATTGATTGTACCCAAGAATTCGAAATCGTCGTTCAGAACGCCTTCGCTCTTGATGTATCCGCTATTGGGGCTTATGTAAGTAAGGTTCACTTTTCTTGTCGGTTCGAAAACATCGTCGACATTAATGTTTGCGTTGCCGGTCCAAGTGCCGTTCAAAATTTCGAAGTCGGTGAGAAGCTCGATTTTGTTCTTCTTTGCCGAAAGATTCATTTGTTGGATTTTCAGCAATTCAGGCGGAATGTTGTTGAATTTCAGGTTCTTGAAATCAATGTTGCCGAGAAGACCGCTTTGTTCTTCGAACGATATTTCACCGTTGAAGCTACCCGAGGCAAATGTTGTGTCGCCGAGCGGTTCCAAAAGAATCGGAATGTTGAAGTCTTCTGCCGAGGCCCAGGCGTGCAAAACTTGGATAGGGAGCATGGCCGTGGGCTTAAAGTTCGGGTTTGAATCATTCGGGAGCACAAACGTTCCTTCCATGGCGACTTTATTGCTGTTGTGCATAAAGACTGCGGTATCAATGACGATGGTATCGCCACTTTCCCTAATCTTCGTGTGCCCGTGAACAATAAACGGTTCCACGTTTCCATCGATGTCGAGTTCTGCTTCGCCAACTCGTGAATCAAGGTTGTAAGCAATGGAGCCTGTAACAGAGCCCTTGAATTGGTCGCTTATTTCAATGTCAGAGAATGGAATGGTAGAAAGTTCGGCGTGGTTTGCTTCGGCCCAGATGAGGAGTGAGTCGCCGACATGTACCGTCGTTGATGCCGAACCGCCGTTCTTTTGCTTGAGATGCCATGAAGTGCGGAGCGTAGGCTCGTGGTAGTCGACATCGCCTGTAATGGAAAATTCTTCGTTTGGAGTGTAGATAGTTGCTTTCGGAAAATCGATAAATCCGCGGCCGAGGTCAAGCACGAGCTGCAATCGGAGTGAGTCCGCTTTCAGGTGGTAGGCGTTGATGATCGAATCAATTTTAACGTAGGCGCGCAGCTTGTTATTTTGGAAGGAACCTATGATTTTGGGATTGCGCCCGATTTCGACGTTGCCCCTGACCCAGTCCAGCGCCCAAGGTTCCGTGGCTGCTAAGTTGGCTGCAAAGAATACTTTGAGACTATCCTTTGTCTTTACATGCGCTTTGACGATAGAACCTTCGCGAGTCTCGATGGAGGCGTCGATGTTGTCGCCTGTTTTTGTAATGGACTGGATATCCATGTCCATGGGCATCATTTGCGGGCCGTACATGGCGCTCATGTTTGCAATTTCGCCTGAAAAGTCAAAGTCCAGCTTGTCGTCGATGACGCCGTCGAGGTTGATGGAACCGCCTTCGTTGTTTCGGAATACGGTTTCGATGTTGGTTTGCTTTGGATTCCCGTGAACTTTAATGGTGGCGTCGAGCGGCAAGAACGGCCAGTACTCTCCGATATGAGTCTTGAGTGTAAAGTTGTACTGTAAAGACTTCTTGGTGAGCGATGTTGAAACGTTGCCGTTGAAGTTTAGGTTGCTGATTGATGGAATCGCTTTCGAAAGTTTCATCGGAACCCACTTGAGCGGTTCCTTGACGCTTATGCTTGTCGAGGCCTTTAATTGCGTGAGGTCGTTCTTGGGGGCGGACGCGGTTAAATTCACATAGTCGTTTTGCGTCTTGATTTTCCCGTTGACGATGAGGTTCTTGTTCGTGAAGTCCGCTTCGAGTTGCAGTGCCGCAGGATCCTTGATGTAACTGCCTTGGATGCTATCGGCGTTTAACGTGACCACCTTTTCATCGACGTTTTGCACTTCTATGTTCTGGGCTTTCCATCCCATATCGCCCATGTTGAAGTCGAGTTTGGCTAAGCGGACTTTGGCTGGGAATGGAACTCTGATATTGTCAGGAAATTTGATGGGTTCTGCTTTTTTTGCTGGAGTTGCATCTGCTTCCTTGGCTTTGGTTGTGGTGTCCGCCACGAAATTGGCAGACACCTCGTTTGCTTCGAGAAGAATCCCTCTGTTGTCCCCGAACGGCGTGATGTCCAGGTGCGGTCCACGAACCATGTAGGAGGACTGGCCTTGTTGAACGTGGATGGAATCGTAGAAGTGTTCCAGAAGGTTGTTTTGCCTGTGCCCGTAAGGCGTAATGGTTAGGTCGCCGAAGGTGTGTGGGGTCGAAAGAATCTGTTCGATTGCAAAATGAACATACCAGACGCCAAGTGCTACTGCGCCTACAATCGCGGTCGTGATGACTGCTTTTACAAAAAAGATTGAAAGTATGCTTTTCAAGTATCTATAAATATAGATATTGTCATGTACGCTAGTTGTATGAGTCTTGGGAACTTATGCTTGGATAGGATTGCTCCCTAAAACTGTAAACTATTATTTATTTAGAATAAAGTATTTATACTCGCCGCCAAAGTTTCACTAACCACTTCCTACTTCCTACCGTCTACTTCCTACTTCCAGCCGTCTACTTCCGACTAAAAAATTGTTATATTCACACGCACATATTCATGAGGACTTTATGAAAAAGGCTTTGCTTGGTGTTATTTCCTTCTGTGCCCTCGTTTTTACGGGCTGTAATTCCATTGGAGACAAGGATACTCTTGTCGCACGGGTGAATGGCGAACCCATTTTTAAAGAAGACTACGCCTTCATGATGCGTGTGGGGAATATCGTTCCCAATACAGAGCAGATGAGAAAGGCTTCGAGTTCCCTGTTTAGCCGTAAGGCGCTTTATACTGTCGCTCTCCAGAAGTATCCGGAATTGAAGGAACAACTTGCAGTTCATAACGCCGCCATCGAAAATTACCAACTTACGTTTGTGTACCAGCGACTCTATGCAATGGACCGACTGATGTACAGCGACGATGAATTGGCTTTCTATTATGACAAGCACCGTGACCAGTTCGCGGATTCGCTCTCTTACATGAATCTGCGTGACAAGGTTGCCGATGCCAAGTATATCGAATCCAACTACGATTCCCTGAAGTCTTATGCTTACCACCATAGGAATTTGGCCGATTCTTCGTCTGAAGTTCAGATTACATATGATATCAAGGAACGCTTTGTTTCGGACCATCGCCAAAGGATTGTTCGCGAAACGGGACCAGCTCTTCTGAAAAAGTACAATATCCAGGTGTGTGATATAAAAATGCCGCCTGTTGAAGAATACTACGAAAAGCACAAAAAAATGTACATGAGTCCAGGAGGCTTTGTCGTCTATCATGTGGAATCTGCGGATTCTGCAGCCCTTGCAAAACGCTTTAAGGGTAAAAAAATGGACCTCAAGACATTCATGAAAATAGCCTCCAAGTTCAGCGTCAATCCTGAAACGAAGAAGGCTAAGGGCTTTGTCGGTAAGGTTCTTAGTGGACATTCGCTTCCGTATGGCATTGGCATTGTCCGCAGTATGTTTTATGATCTCGATACTTTGGCTGATGGTGCTGTTTCTTCGATCCATCGCTCCGAATCGACGGGACATTTCCATGTGTTCTATCGTGAATCTGCAGTTCCTGCCCAAGTAAAACCGCTTGACCGCGTCCGTAAGACAATCGAACGTGCGCTTGCAACAACCGCAAATTACGAACTGGATTCGTCCGATGTTCTTGTGACGAAAAACGGTGAACCGGTTATCCGTGAAAAGGATGTTCTTGCTGTGTACGACGATAATGGCATGATGATCCGTTCCCGCAAGACTCATGACCAAATCGTTACATCTCTTGCTCTCCAGCTTGCTTTTGCTACTGAAGCTCGTGAAATTGGACTCGATCATTCTTGGGAATTTCGCGCAATGAAGCGTCAAAGCGATGTGGATTACATTATCAAGGTCTATAGAAAAAAGGTTCTCACTCGTATCGTCGTTCCGGAAGATTCTCTCAAGGCTCTCTATGCACGCATGGGCAACCCGGCTCACCCGACGTTAACGTACGAACAGTCTCGTTCCGAATTGAATGACTGGTTTGAAATTCCTGAAAACATCATGAAGAGAACGTACTACTATGCCGAAGAAGATTTTTTGCCGGATACATATGAACAGGCTAGGACTCGTGTGTTTGAACAAGCTTATTTGGTGTTCCGTAATGCCCGTTGGGACAAGGAAGTCGTGACCTCCTGGGGTACGGCTAAGGTCGATCTCTTTGCTGACAACATTACGCTTTTGCCGCAGGAATGGTCCGTTGATCTTGCTGTAAGGTCTGCTGATTCGCTTTATACGCAGGCGAAGAGCCTTGAAAAGGCTTACCTTGCATGGTCTGGTATCCGTGATCGTTATTCGGATATCGATTCTGTTGCAAAGAGAGCTACGTTTGAACTTGCTCATATCTACAGCGATAGGGAAGAATTCGACAAGGCGCAGCGCGAATATAGGGTTTTCTATAGAACATGGCCGGAATCTCCGGATGACGAAAAGGCGATGTTCAGCCGTGGCTTTATCTTGAACGAAAACCTCCACAAGAATGATGAGGCCCTTAAGGTCTTTGAAGAATTCAAGAAGACTTACCCGAAGAGTGATCTCATGGAGTCGGTCGATTGGCTGGTCCAAAACATCAAGAGCAACGGCAAACTCGCCGATGAACTCATGAAGAAGATTGCGGCAGAGGAGTAAATAGTGGTTAGTAA